>Ga0209614_1000684_pt1 | contig 28686 bp, 23 predicted proteins | sample BlaSprsedimmetaG_FD_185484 | JGI IMG/M metagenome (GOLD analysis project Ga0209614, IMG submission 185484) | Hot spring sediment bacterial and archeal communities from California, USA to study Microbial Dark Matter (Phase II) - Blank Spring... ... | reverse complement strand
TGGAGAAAAAGTCAGCGACTTGGGCTCGTTTGAGAGTCTTACGCAAAACAGTTCTTCCTTGCGAATCCACGCCATGCAGCTGAAAAGTATTCTTTGCCAAGTCAATGCCGATTACGCTAACTGTACTCATGGGATGGCCTCCTTCAAGGGTTTTGGTGTCCTTGACGCATACCCCTTTTAAAGGGGCGGGGCCATCCCATCACTGATATCTGATATTCATGCTGCCCTGCATGAAATGAATCTGAAAAACAGGCAGTTGATGATCATCATGGACAAGGGATGAATTCCCAGGAGAACTTTGAATGGATCGATCAAAAAAAGGACCTGGACTTTATCACTACCTATTCGACGTACTTTGCTGAAGAACTGGCTCAGAAGGACATAAGCTTTTTTGTTCCTCTGGATATCCCTAAGAATATGAAGCTGGCCGAGCAGGAGAAAACTGATGACCAGGTTCTGGCCTGGCGGACAAAAGGGGAATACTGGGGCCAGGAGAGAACAGTGATAGTCACCTATAATCCCCGTACAGCGGCCAAACAAAGATACTCATTTGAGAAAAAACTAAAGAAGATCCAGGACTTTTTGTTTGAGGCCCGCACCAATGTCCGGGCTGAAAAGACCCACTGGAAAATCTCTAACCAAGTAAAAAAGCGCTATAATGATTATTGCGAACAAATTCACCTGCCCAAAAATCTTTATGATCTTGAGCTTTCAGTCATAGATGGCAAACTGCAGATGAAGTTCAACAAGAATTATTATAGGATATCCAGGTACATATCCAGGCTTGGCAGAAATATCATCATTACCAGCAAGCACGACTGGAGTACGGAAGACATAGTCATGGCCAGCCTGGATCGATATCAGGTGGAGGATGTGTTTCGCCAGAGCAAGTCCAGTGGATTCGGCAAACTCCGTCCCATATGGCACTGGACTGATTCCAAAATCCGCTGCCACATATTATGCTGCATCATAGCCCTGACCTATCTCCGCCTGATCAAGCTATGGCTGAAAAGGGCTGGTCTGCAGATGAGCATTGATGTGGCCATGGGTCATATGCGCCATCTTCGCAGTTGTCTTTGCTGGCATGCCGGTAAAAAGGAACCAGTCCGGATGATCGAAGACCCTACTCCTGAGCAGGAACAAATCCTGGCCGTGTTCGGCGTCAAAATAGACGGTGGGGTCTCACAAAAATTGAAGGCGTAGGCTGCTGTTTTTGTTGTTTATTTCTAGAAAAATCAGCAGTGAAAGGTGAAAGTCCTGGTTGAAAAATCCCCGCCGGCTGCGTTGCTGCAAAAAGTTCAAACCCTCACGTATGATTAACTACGCTTCGGCCTTGATTCGATTGCCAGGACGGCAAATCGAAAATGTGGCACAGTCACAGCCTGAAGGGGCCGGACACAGGACGTGTCCGGATAGCTTTTATTGCGCCTTGCCAGCAGGTTTTTTGAACAGCCTGTGGATTCTGACTTTATCAACACGCTGCTGAACCGTTGAACCATGACCATGCATCCCGGCTACCTGAACCTGCACCGCAGCGGAGAACTTGACCGCAGAATGAAGCAGGCCCTCGAGGGCCTGGGCTGCTGCCAAACCTGCCCCCGCAACTGCCGGGTGAACCGCCTGGAGGGCCGACTCGGATTTTGCCGGACCGGCCGTCTGGCCGGGGTGGCCAGTTACGGTTTGCATTTCGGCGAGGAAGAGCCCCTGGTGGGCCACGGCGGTTCAGGCGCCGTCTTCTTTGCCCAGTGCAACCTGGCCTGCGCTTTTTGTCAGAACTACGACATCAGCCATCAAGGCGGAAATGCGCCCGAGGCCTCCAAGGAACAGCTGGCCGCGGTCATGCTGGAGCTGCAAAACCAGGGCGCGCACAACATCAATTTCGTCACCCCGTCCCATGTGGCGCCCCAGATCCTGGAAGCCCTGCCCCTGGCCGCGGACCAGGGGCTGCGCCTGCCGCTGGTGTACAACTCCAGCGGCTACGACGCCCTGGAGACCTTGCGCTTGCTGGACGGCGTGGTGGACATCTACATGCCCGACGCCAAATTTTTTTCTTCCGCGGCAGCCCAGCGCTATTGCCAGGCCGAGGACTATCCACAACGCGCCAGGCAGGCGATCAAGGAAATGCACCGTCAGGTCGGGGATCTGGAAATGGATAAGGATGGGACAGCTGTGCGCGGGCTTTTGGTCCGGCACCTGGTCATGCCGGACGGTCTGGCCGGGACCCGGCAATGGATGGACTTTTTGGCCAAGGAAATCTCCGTGAACACTTACGTGAACATCATGGACCAGTACCGGCCCTGCGGACGGATCGAGGAGTATCCCGAACTGCAGCGGCCCATCACCCCGCAGGAATACGAGGCCGCACTGCTCACGGCCGAAGCGGCCGGTCTCACCCGCCTGGACCAGCGCCGGCTGCGCCTGTCCCAGCGGCTCCTGCAGGCCCTGCTGCAAGGGCCATAAAAAAGCCGGCATGGTGCCGGCCTTTTGATTGGGGAGCATTACGCGTTTCTGAAAATTGAGTTGAAAACGTTTCGAGTTGTGCTGCTGGTTCACCCAGATCGAGTGTCATCGCCTGTTTGACAGAGCTGGACATCGTTGGACGAACCATTGCCAAACGCATTAACCCTACAATTTCGTTCTGGAAGTGCAATGGTTCGTCGTTACGAGGTCCGTGATAAAGTTGCGAGAGCGCTCGATCTGGATGAACCAGCAGCATCTCAGACAAAAGGGTTTTCAAAAACGCGTGATGCTCCCTTTGATTGAGGCACAAAAACGTCCCGCCCTTGTATGTCATTGAAAGGAAACGTATCGCGGGGGGCCGGCCGTTCACAAACTGCAGAGGCAAGGCGCGAGCAAGAAGGACGCCCGAAGCGCAAGCGGGATGCGTGAAAACGCATCCCTTTTGAAACGACGCAGCCTTTGCGGGATATTCAACGGCTTCGGCTTGCCCCTTTAATCTTCCAAAGTGGACGTATCGCCTATCTCCTGCCCCAGCTCCTCGGCCTTGAGCACCCGGCGCATGATCTTGCCGCTGCGGGTCTTGGGCAGCTTGTCCCTGTACTCGATGGTCTTGACAATGGCCACGGGGCCCAGCTCGTTGCGGATGTGCGTCTTCAGCTCCTTGGTCAGCTCATCCGACGCCTCGAATCCTTCCCTCAGGGTCACGAATGCCTTGGCCACCTCGCCCTTGATCTTGTCCGGAATGCCGATGGCCGCGGCTTCGGCCACCGCCTTGTGCGCCACCAGGGCGCTTTCCAGCTCTGCGGAACCGAGTCGGTGCCCGGCGATGTTCATCACGTCGTCCGAGCGGCCCTGGATCCAGATGTATCCGTCCTCGTCCTTGCGGGCCATGTCCCCGGCCAGATAGACGCCGGGAATCTTTTCCCAGTAGGTCTTCTTGTACCGTTCCGGATCCTTGTACAGGGTCCGCAGCATGGAGGGCCAGGGATTGCGGATGATCAGCTGGCCTCCCTTGCCCGGAGCCACGGAGTTGCCCTTGTCATCCACCACGTCCGCCTCAATGGCCGGCAACGGCTTGGTGCAGGACCCGGGCTTGAGCACGCTGACCGGCAAGGGGCTGATCATGATCGACCCTGTTTCCGTCTGCCACCAGGTATCCACCAGCGGGCACTCGGACCGGCCGATGTTCTTGTACATCCAGACCCAGGCCTCCGGATTGATGGGCTCGCCCACGGAACCCAGCAGACGCAACGAGGAGAGGTCGTGCTTTTTCGGATACTGGGTGCCGAAACGCATCAGCATGCGCACCAGGGTCGGCGCGGTGTACAAAATGGTCACCCCGTACTTGGCGATCAGGTCCCAGACCCGGTCGGCCTGGGGATACAAGGGATGGCCTTCAAAGATGACCGTGGTGGTCCCGGCGATGAGCGGTCCGTAGACCACGTAGCTGTGCCCGGTGATCCACCCGGCATCCGCCGTGCACCAGAAAATGTCCGTGGGTTTGATGTCAAAGACCCAGTTCAGGGTGCGATGAATCCCGACCATGTACCCGCCGTGGGTGTGCACGATGCCCTTGGGCTTGCCCGTGGTTCCGGAACTGTACAGCAGAAAGAGCATGTCCTCGGAATCCATGGACTCGGTGGGGGACTCCGAACTCTCGGCCCGCACCAGTTCCTCGTACCACAAATCCCGGGCTTCCTGCATCTCCACCTGGACATTGGCCCGGTGCACCACGACCACGGTCTCCACGCTGTCGGTATTGGGACCCATCAAGGCTTCGTCCACGATGGTCTTCAAATGCACGGCCCGGCCGTTGCGGTAAAAGCCGTCAGCCGTGATGACCACCTTGGGCTGGGCGTCCTCGATCCGGTCGCGCATGGCCTTGGCTGAAAATCCGGCGAAAACCATGGAGTGAATCGCGCCGACCTTGGCCGTTGCCAGCATGGCGATCACGGTTTCCGGCAAGGGCGGCATGTACAGCAATATCCGGTCGCCCTTGTGCACGCCCAGGGAGCGCAAGGCATTGGCGAACTTGTTCACCGCCCGGTACAGCTCAAAATAGGTCATCTTCCGGGAATCGCCGGCCTCCCCTTCCCAGATCAGCGCCAGCTTGTTCTTGATCCCGGTCTTGATGTGCCGGTCCAGGGCATTGTGCACGATGTTGCACTTGGCGCCCGTAAACCATTTGTAAAACGGAGCCTCGCTGTCATCCAGGACCTTGTTCCATTTCTTGAACCATTCCAGCTCCTTGGCCGCCTCCTCCCAATAGGCCAAAAAATCCTCCGCGGCCTGTTTCCTGGCCACGTCCAGGGTCTGGGGATTGACATTGGCCTCAATGACCATCTGCGGGAGAGGCCGAAAAACCCTATCCTCCTGCAACAAGCTATCCAGCGTGCCGTTTTGCGACATGAGTCTCCTCCTTGGCGGTACGGTATGCAATGACGTAGAAAAACGCGGTCCATGGGCGCTCCCACGACCCGCGACAGGCGCTGCCCCGGTTGTCAAAAAACAAACATCCAGGGGCCATGCTGAGCATGAAATAAAAATCAGGGAGCATTGATTCTCGACGAAAGGGAAGGCGGCAAGGGTAAACGGCAGTTAAAAAAAAGCGGTCACAAACCAAGGATCTGTTTCAATTCCGCGATGCGCCGGCGGCTGACCGGCAGTTCAATGCGTTTTTTGCCCGTGGTCCGAAGCATGAAATTGCTCCCGGGCAGTGAGGCGATTTCCGTGACCAGTTCCAGATTGACCAGGTACTTGCGGTGCACACGGAAAAAACGGTGCGTCCGCAACCGGTCTTCCAGATACTTCAGGCGAAAGGAGGTCAGGTATTTGTCCTGAGTGGTGTGCACGAAGCTATAGTCTTCATACGCCTCGACAAAGACGATCTGACCGTAGGGGACCAGAATCACGCGTCCTTCCAGGCTGATGGGCAGTTTCTCGATTTCCAGGGGCCGGGACTGATTGTAGTCCCAGGCATGGCGCAAGGCCTTGATGAAGCTGTCCTCCTCCTCCTCTCCCAGGGGCAGCTGCACGGTTTCTTCATCGTCGTCGCCAAAGGCGGAGGGCTTTGTTCCACTGCTGGGCTCGGCCAGGCGAACCTCCGAGGAATATTGCCGCAAACGGACCAGGGTACGCTTGATCCGATCCTTGGCGCAGGGCCAGAGCAGGTAATCCATGGCCCCCAGTTCAAAAGCCTTGAATGCCTGGGATTCGTCCGGAGCAATGAACACCAGGGCCGGGCGTTGCTTGCGCTGGCCAAGGATCTGGGCCAGCTCAAAGCCGCTGACCCCGTCGGGCAGGTCCACCCCCAGGAAAAAGGCGTGGTATCCCACCAGATCCAGCAACTCCATGGCCTCAAACGCGGAAACAGCCTCCCCCAAAACCTTCACCCCTTCCATGCCGCCGAGATGCTGGCGCAATTCATGTCTGATCTGAGGATCCGGGTGGATGATGAGGACTCGGGATTCTTGCATGAGCAAAACCGGAACAAACGGGCTGCAGTGGAGTTTTTAATGGCGTTGCTATGTTGGATGCCGCATTTCTAGCCCAAAAACGAATAAACAGGCAAGGGGTGCGATTCTCAGTAAAGTTGCTTTTGAAGCGAGACAAAAACCATCCCGGGTGCGGCCAGATGACATTTTGCACGCCCCTCATGCAGTCGTTTGGAACCCGGGCAAAGGCATTCTTACCCCGGGGGGGGAACAGCCCCTGGGGCAGCGGCGCCGGATGCGGGCCTTGCCGAGTGAAAAAACTCCAGGGTGCGCAACAAGGAGAGATCCGCGGGATGATTGACATTGAAGAAGGGGATCGCCTCGTTGCGCCTATACGGCAGATGGTGCCGAAGTGGCTCGGAAAGAATCCGGTTGAGCTGAAAAAGCCTGCGGGCCAGGGCTGTTTCCAGAAGCGGCAGGGCCTCGAGCTCATAGATGGCCGTCAGGGCCTCGATATAGCCGGTTTCCTGCTGTTGAAACGTGGTCATCACGGCCTGCTCCGGTTTTTCGGTTCTCCCCCGGATCAAACGGGTCACAGTGGCGTCATCCATCAGCGGCAGGTCGCAGGACAAAACCAGGCAGGGCCGCTGCAGGACCTTCAGGGCCGTGGCAATCCCTCCGGCCGGACCGCACCCCGGAACAAGGTCCAACAGCCAGGGCAGGTCATTGTCCAGATCCCGGCCTGCCCTGGCCGCGCATTCATTGGCCGGATTCCTGCCCACCACGCAGACCGTGGAGCAATGCCGCCGCAACAGGTCCACGGTTCGGCAAAGCAGGCTGGCCCCGGAAAAAACAATGCCCGCCTTGTCCTGGCCGAGACGCGTGCTCTTGCCTCCGGCCAGGACAATCCCCGCGAGACCAAGGTCGTTTTTTGCCGGTTTGTTTTCCATCATCGGCCCGGTTGAAAATAAATCCTTCGCCGCCGGTTCATGAGACGGTCATCAAAAACCCCAGGCCGAAAGGGTCGGCCGGACAAATCCCTTGCTCTGGGCCAACACGTCCAGGGTCAGGGATTCCAGATCATCCAGCACCGGCACCGACACCCTGTCCATGTTCCGGAAATCAACGGTCTTGATGCACATTTTACACTGGTCGCAAAGGTCGACGCGAAAGCCGGGTTCTTGTTCCGCCTCGAAATAACGCAGTTTCTTGAAATCCTTTTCCCCGCAAAAAACGCATCCCAGGCGCGGCACGCGGTAATCGCTGCGGCAAAAAGAGCAAAACATCTTGCGCAGACCTTCCTTGTTCTCCAACCGGGAAATAAAGGGCAGGCTGCCGCAAACCGGACAATGGCCATGCTCCCAGAGATTCTGCGCCGGCGTCGACTCCTGAATCCGATGGGCCAGCCCTTCCAGGAACGGCGCAAGGCTGCTTTGCACCAAAAAAAACATCAACCGCGGCGCGCCGGGCGTTTTCTTGGCCCAGGCCTCGAAAACGTCCTTGTCCTCGGCAAGATAGGCCTGAAAAAGGGACTCCAGGTTCAACGCGCCGCTTTTCAACTCGTCCTCCACCTGCTCGGCCCCGGCGCCGAGATCGCCGCCAATGGGTTGAACATCCTCCAGAATGCCCTGGAATAATGCGCCGGACTGCGGCAGAAACACCGGAAACTGGGCCCTGGGCAAAAGGCTCGCGCCTTGGGCATGGCGGTCTTGGGAGACAATGTCCGGGATGGCGACCTGGGAAAAGTCATACTCCTGGATAGCCTGAAACTGCCTTGTTCCCACACGCTCCAGCAAATCAAGCAGAGACTGGGGGAAGGTATCCTTTGCGCGCAACACGTCCAACTTTTTGATGAACTTTTGTCGATCTTTTTCCATGCGTTCCATTCATGCTTCTCCGGGGTCCGGTTAAGGTTGGGCAGAGACCGACGTCGGCAAGTGGACGCGGCCCCGCCGGCGCGTTTCGATTCCTTTGCGGACCGCCTTACCGCATTGGGCACGGACAATCAACCAAGGCCCTGCGATCAAAGCAAGGCACATGCATCCCGCACGCATGCAATGCGCCCCCTGCTTGTCCCCTTGCCGGCACCCCGCAGGAATCCATAACATGCTCGTGATGACCGGACCCCTTCAACGTCCTTCTCCCCTTTTTCCAAAAAGTGAGCCGCGGCCTACAAAGCCGGCCTGGGCATGTTCGACGAACGTTGCAATGTCTGACCGGGCTTGTCCTGCGTCGGAAAAACCGATGCCGGCCCAAAAAGGCACGCGGTAACTGTTCAGCACAATTTTTGCTGCATGCACAGCGTGGCTGGTTTGCCTTGATTTGGCTTTGTCGCCTGTCTGACTGAGCCTGACATCGTCAGCCGAACCATTGCCCAACGCAGAAAGCACATGCTTTTGTTCATGGCTGGCAATGGTCCGACGTTACGAGGTCGGCGAAGGGGTTGCGATGAGCCAAATCAAGGCAACCCAGCCATGGGCCATATATGGTGAGTCGTTACGGCACGTGTTCATGGTTTTCAAAACGCATCGGTTTTTCCCTGCGAAGGCAGCGAGGGAGTTTACGGCCCTCGAAAAACCGGTATGGCCGGTCTGGAACAAATAACTTTGACGGGGCCCTGGCATGGTGATCCCAAACAGTTGACTTTTTTCCCGGCAAAGGGCAAAGGTCACGGTTGCCGAAAGCACCGTAGGCGCGTAGCTCAGGGGGAGAGCACTTGCTTGACACGCAAGGGGTCAGGAGTTCAAATCTCCTCGTGCCTACCATCATGAATCCACGCAGGGAGGTCGCAACCTCCCTGCTTTGTTTCGATGCCAGAAGCGCATTGGGGTGCAACGGCCAAGGAGCATCATCGTGCGCATCACCATCGCAGACCAGGACCTTCACGTTGCAAACCGCGAAACCTGCGGGCAAATCCTGTCTCGAACCTTGAGCAAAAAACGTTTCAAGACAATCGTGGGCTGCCGTTGCGGCGAGCGTCTTTTGGACCTGCACACCCCGCTGGACGCCTCCGATGGAGCCGCGCTGGAACCTGTGGACATGGCCAGTCCGGAAGGATTGACCATCCTGCGCCACAGCGCCGCGCACATCATGGCCGAGGCGGTGCAGCGCCTTTTCCCAACGGCCAAAGTGACCATCGGGCCGGATATTGAAAACGGCTTTTACTATGATTTTGACTATGAACGTCCCTTCACCCCTGAGGATCTGGAAGCCATAGAGGGGGAAATGGCCGCAAGCATCGCCCAGAATCAGCCCTTTTCCCGCCGCGAGGTCTCCCGGCAAGAGGCCAGGGAGCTTTTTCAAAGCATGGGTGAAGACTATAAGCTGGAAATTCTGGACGAACTCGTGGACGGCCCGGTTTCCCTCTATGCCCACGGTCAGTTCGTTGATCTCTGTCGCGGCCCGCATGTGCCGTCCACCGGATACGTCAAGGCCTTCAAGCTGACCTCGGTGGCCGGCGCCTACTGGCGCGGGGACGAATCCAGGCCGATGCTTCAACGCATTTACGGTACGGCCTTTGCCGCGGAAAAGGACTTGCAAAAACACCTGCGGCAGGTGGAGGAGGCGAAAAAACGGGACCACCGCAAGCTCGGACCGCACCTGGATCTGTTCAGTTTTTCCGAGGACGCCGGTCCGGGAATGCCCTTGTTTCACCCCAAGGGCGCCATGCTCCGGTTTCTTCTGGAAAATTTCGAACGCAAGGAACATCTGCGCCGCGGCTATCAATTGGTGCAAGGGCCCCAGATGCTGCGCCGCGAATTGTGGGAGCGCTCCGGGCATTACGACAACTACCGGGAAAACATGTACTTCACGGAGATCGACGGCCAGTCCTACGGCGTCAAACCCATGAACTGCCTCGCCCACATGCTCATTTACAAATCCCAATTGCGCAGCTACAGGGATTTGCCCTTGCGTTACTTTGAACTGGGCACGGTTCAGCGCCATGAAAAATCCGGCGTGCTTCACGGCCTGTTGCGCGTGCGCCAGTTCACCCAGGATGATGCGCACATTCTGTGCCGACCGGATCAGCTTCAGGATGAAATCATCGCCATCCTGGAATTCGTGCGCGATGTGATGCAATTGTTCGACTTCGCGTATGAAGTGGCCCTGAGCACCAGGCCGGCCAAGTCCATCGGTTCAGACGAGGATTGGGACCGGGCCACCGAGGCCCTGCGCAACGCCCTGGAGACCCTGGGCCTGCCCTTTGCCGTGAACCCGGGCGACGGTGCGTTTTACGGTCCGAAAATCGACATCAAGCTCAAGGACGCCCTGGACCGCCGCTGGCAGTGCTCCACGATTCAATGCGATTTCACCTTGCCAGAGCGTTTCGACCTGGTTTACACGGGGCAGGACGGCGAGAAACACAGGCCCGTGATGCTGCATCGCGTGATTCTCGGGGCCCTGGAGCGCTTTCTGGGGATTCTGGTGGAGCACTATGCCGGGGCCTTTCCTGTATGGCTGGCGCCGGTGCAGGCCAGGATTCTGACGGTCACCGATGCCCAGAACGATTGGGCCGCGCAAACATTTCGGCATTTGCAGGCCCGAGGGCTCCGGGTGGAGTCGGACCTGCGCAATGAAAAACTTGGTTTCAAGGTGCGCGAGGCGCAGTTGCAAAAAATTCCCTACATGCTTGTGGTCGGGGAACGGGAAGCCCAGGCTGAAACCGTGAATGTGCGCACCCGCACGGGGGAAAACATTGGAGAAAAATCCATGGATGAATTCATGCACATGATCCAGCAGGAATGCGCCGAACCCTTCAAACGCGGAGGAATGCCCTATTACCCCGGTTAAATACACCCGCTGCAACAAGCAGATCAGGGCCCAGGAAGTCAGAGTCATCAGCGAGGACGGAAAACAGGTCGGAATTTTGCCCTTGGCTGAAGCGCTGCAATACGCGGAAAGCCAGGGAGTCGATCTTGTGGAAGTGGCTCCGGATTCTTCGCCACCCGTTTGCCGGGTGATGGATTATGGAAAATTCAAATACGAGCTGCAGAAAAAACAGCAGGAGGGCCGCAAGAGACAAACCTCCATCCAGCTCAAGGAAATCAAGTTCCGGCCCAAGACCGACGACCATGATTTCGAAACCAAGCTGAAGCATATTCGCAGGTTTCTGGATGCCGGGGACAAATGCAAGGTGACCGTGACCTTCCGCGGTCGGGAAATGATGCACAAGAATCGAGGGGAAATCGTCCTCAAGAGGGTCCTGGAAACCCTGGGCGACACGGTCAAGGTTGACCAGCATCCCTCCATGGAAGGGCGCACCATGAACATGGTCCTGTCCGCCGGGGAAAAAAAATAATTTCAGGGAGATAATGTCATGACCAAATTGAAAACCAAAAAAAGCGCGGCCAAACGGTTCAAATTGACCGGGACCGGAAAAATCAAGCGCCGCAGGGCGTTCTTGAGCCATATCCTGACCAAAAAAAGCCCCAAGAAAAAGCGTCAGCTGGGCCAGGATGTCATCCTTGATCCGAGCAACGCCAAGGCGGTCCGGAGGATGATTCCCTTCGCAAAATAGAAGACGGGGTTTGACGAAAATCTCCAACCCGGTGTCTTCAGCTTTTCAACATTCAACCGGAACAGGTTCCCGGCCATGAAAAGCAGGCCGGTACGCCCACTGTTTTTCGAGCCAGGAGGTAGTAAAAATGCGTGTAAAACGCGGCTTGGCGGCCCACCGCCGGCATAAAAAATATCTGGGCATGGCCAAGGGGTACCACGGTGCCAGGAGCAGGCTGTACCGTACCGCCAGGGTCACTGTGGAACGGGCCTTGGCGTATGCCTACAGGGATCGCAAGGTCCGCAAGCGGGAATTCCGCTCCCTCTGGATCATGCGCATCAATGCAGCGGCCCGCGAACATGGGCTGTCCTACAGCAAATTCATGCGCGGCCTGAGCCTGGCCGGCGTGGAACTGAACCGCAAGATCCTGGCGGATCTGGCGGTCCGGGAAAAGGACCACTTCGGGCAATTGGCTTCCATGGCCAAAGCCAAGCTGGTCTAAACATGCCCGCATCCGGTTCGGATCCAAGCGGGCAGTCGGCCCGTGATCTGACCCATCACCTGGAAGGACTCGTCCCGGAACTGGAAACCGTCCTGGCGGCGACTGCTTCAGACCAGGAACTGGAGGCCGTCCGCGTTCAGTTCCTGGGCCGCAAGGGCAGGCTTTCCGGAATCATGTCCGAGCTGCCCAAGCTGGCCCCGGATCAACGGCCGCTTGTGGGGCAAATAGCCAACCAGATCAAGAGCCGGCTCCAGGCCCTTGTGGACCAACGCCTGTCCAGACTGAAGCAGGACAAGGAACTGAAGGTTCTGACTTATTTTGATCCTTCCCTGCCCGGACTGACCGCGTGGCAGGGTAGCCTGCACCCGATCACCCTGGTCACGGAAGAAATCTGCGCCGCCTTCGGATCCCTCGGCTTTGAACTGGTGGAAGGCCCTGAACTGGAAACGGATTTCCATAACTTCGAGGCGTTGAACCTGCCCCCGGACCACCCGGCCAGGGACATGCAGGACACCTTCTACATTACGGAAAACACCCTGCTGCGCACGCATACGTCGCCGCTGCAAGTGCGCACCATGCTGCGCAAGCGCCCGCCCTTGGCGGCCATTGCCCCCGGAAAGGTCTACCGCCGGGATTCGGACCTGACCCACACCCCCATGTTTCATCAGATCGAAGGGTTTTTGGTGGACACGGATGTGAGCATGACCGATCTGCGCGGCACGCTGACGGCATTTGTGCACAAAATTTTCGAACCAAAGACCGTGGTTCGCTTCCGCCCCAGTTTTTTCCCCTTCACCGAACCCAGCGCCGAGGTGGACATCAGCTGCATGCTTTGCGGCGGCAGCGGCCAAAGCGCCGGGGCCCCCTGCCGGGTCTGCAAGCAAACCGGCTGGCTGGAAATTCTCGGATGCGGCATGATCGATCCCGCGGTATTCACGGCCGTGGGCTACGATGCGGAGCTCTATACCGGCTTTGCCTTTGGACTGGGCGTGGAACGCGTGGCCATGCTCAAGTACGGCATCGGCGATCTGCGGATGTTTTTTGAAAACGACGTCCGCTTCGTCTCCCAATTCGCTTGACCCGTCTGATCCTTTCGAGGTTTGCATGTACCTGAGCCTGAAATGGCTGCGCGAATTCACCCCCTATGACGGCAGCGTTGAGCGCCTGGCCGAGCGGCTGACCATGCTCGGCCTGGAGGTGGAGGAAATCACCCGGCCCTTTGTCCATCTGCAAAACATCGTTGTCGGACGCGTTGTGGAAACACGGCAACATCCCGGGGCGGATCGGCTCAGCCTGTGCCGCGTGGATGCCGGACAGGGCGAGCTGCTGCCCATTGTCTGCGGCGCGCCCAACGTGGCCCCTGATCAATTTGTGGCCGTGGCCCTGCCCGGAACCGCGCTGCCCGATGGAAAACGTATCACACGGGCCAAAATCCGCGGAGAATCATCCCGGGGGATGATCTGTTCCGAGGTCGAACTGGGGCTGGGCGAGGAAAACGACGGAATCATGGTCCTGGACGGTCCGCTTGTCCCCGGGCAGGATATGCTCACGGTGATGGATCTGGACGATTGGGTCCTGAACATCTCCATCACCCCCAACCGCGGGGACTGCCTGAGCATGGTCGGATTGGCCCGGGAAGTGGCCGTGGAATTCAACCTGCCCATGACCCTGCCCGACACCCGGGTGATCCAAGACGGGCCGTCCTGCGCGGACGCCCTATCCATCACCATTGACGACCCTGATTTGTGCCCTCTTTACCAGGCCGGGATCATCCGGGGCATTGCGGTCGCGCCCAGCCCGCCATGGCTGCGCCACCGGTTGTTGACCATCGGCCAGAGACCCATCAACAACGTGGTGGACGTCACCAATTACATCCTCATGGAATGGGGCCAGCCCCTGCACGCCTTTGACCGCGGCCTGCTCTCCGGCAACAGCATCCGGGTGGCCCGGGCCCGGGAAGAGCAATCCCTGGTCACGCTGGACGGCCGCACCCGCCGCTTGCTGCCTGCCGATCTGCTGATCTGGGACGCTGAAAAACCCGTGGCCCTGGCCGGCGTGATGGGCGGCGCCAATTCCGAGGTCACGCAAACCACCACGGACATCCTTCTGGAATGCGCCGTGTTCAATCCCATCAGCATCCGCAAGACGTCCCGCAGGCTCAGTTTGACCAGCGAAGCCTCGTTCCGCTTTGAACGCGGAGTGGACCAACCGGGCTCACGCCAGGCCATGAACAGGGCCTTGGCCCTGATCCGGCAAACCGCCGGCGGCACGGTGATGCAAGGCATCGCCGCGCATGAACCTCACCCCTGGCAGCCTCCGCGCCTTGTTTTCCGCCCGGCCCGCGCCAAGAAAATTCTCGGGGTGGATCTTCAACCGGAGTTTTGCAGGCAAAAGCTGGCCGCCTTGGGATGCGCTGTGGACGTCCAGGATGCCCAGGCCTGGCGGGTGCAGCCCCCGGGTTTTCGCCCTGATCTGGAACGGGAAGCGGATTTGATCGAAGAGGTCGGACGATGCCATGGCCTGGACCGCATTCCGGCCACACTGCCCAGAACCGCGCGATCCCTGGACTGGCTGCATTCCCTGGCCCCGGACACCGCCTTCCGGAAGACCGTCAAGCACTGGGCGCGCGGGATCGGCCTGACCGAGGCCATCAATTACAGTTTTGTCTCCAGCCAGGACCTGGCCTTGATGGGCTTGGACCGTATCCCGGCCATCGGCCTGCGCAATCCGCTGTCCGAGGACCAGAACGTGCTGCGGCCCATGTTGGCCCCCGGTCTGCTGCAGAGCGTGCGTCACAATATGACCCAGGGAAACACGACGTTGCGGCTGTTTGAAACATCGGTGATCTTCCAGCCTGATCCGGATTCTGAAACCGGGGCGCTTGAGCCCTCACGTCTCGGCCTGGCCCTGACCGGAAACCGGCATCCGGAAGGATGGCCCTGGCCCATGGAATTTGTTGACTTCGCCGACATCAAGGGTTGCATTGATCACCTCCTGCGCCATCTGCACCTTCCCCATGCCGCCTATGCCCCCCTGGACGAGCATCCGATCTGCCTGCCCTGCGCCGGCATTACCCTGGGTGGTGAAATGGCCGGGTGGCTCGGCCGGGTCAAATCCGAAATCGCCGACCATTGCCATGTCCGCCGGGATCTCTTTCTTGCGGAGCTGGATCTCACCCTGGTGCAGCGATGGCATGCGCAAAGCCGGCTGGAATTCAAGGCCCTGCCCAAATTTCCGCCCGTGCGCAGGGACATGACCCTGATCGCCCCCCCTGATCTGGCATTATGCAAAATTCTGGAGGCAATTCAGGCCGAAGCCGTCGACCTGCTGCAGGAAATCCTGCTCATCGACCGGTTTGTTCCCCTGGATAAACCAGAAGCCCGCCTGACGCTGCGCCTGACCTACCGTCATCAGGATCGCAGCCTGACCAACGAGGAAGTGGACAAGACCCATCAGAAGCTGAGTCAGCGCCTGGCGTCCCTTTTACCGGTCCGCTTTTCCTGATCAATCCCGACAAGTCGTGAAGCACCCGAGCCAGCCGCGTGATTTCGCGGCTGGCTCTTTTTTGTTGTTCATGCTACCTCAACGGCGACAGCAGTATTGTCGGCCATACCGAATGAACAGCACCAGGCAGCCCCATGTCCAGCCAACATGTCTTTCTGAACGTGCCAGCCAAGCAAAGACGCCTGCGCATCGGCGAGGCGGCCAAGCTGCTCGGACTGGAACCTTACGTGCTGCGCTACTGGGAGTCGGAGTTTCCCCAGCTGGCCCCCCCGCGCACGGAAAAAGGGCAGCGCCTGTACTCGGAACAGGATCTGGAAACAATCCGCACCATTCAGACACTGCTCTATGACGAGGGGTTGACCATCGAAGGCGCCAGGCGGCGTCTGGACGACACCGCCCAGTTCAGGCAACTGGCCCGGGGAATCGTCCAGGAGCTTCAGTCCATCCGGGAAATGCTGGCCGCCCCGAAACCGGCTTTCCACGGGCAGGAACATCCATCTTCCCAGGAGGAACAATGAAAGGCATCCTCATCCGCTGGCTGATCCTCACCGCCGCGGTCCTGGCCGCGGCCTATCTGGTCACGGGCATCCAGGTGAACAACTTTTTTTCCGCCCTGGCCGCCGCGGCCGTCCTGGGCATCCTCAACGCCCTGCTCCGGCCGTTGTTGGTGATCCTGACCCTGCCCATCACGGTACTGACCCTGGGGCTGTTTCTTGTCGTGATCAACGCCCTGCTGTTGATGATGGCCTCGGGCGTGGTCGGCTCCTTTCACGTGGCCGGATTCGGCTCGGCCCTGCTGGGATCGCTGGTGATCAGCATCGTGGGCTGGCTGCTCAATTCCTTTGTCAGCGACCGCGGCCGGGTGGAATACGTTGAACTGCATCATCAACACGGACGATGGGAATAGCACTCGCGTTGACCTTGCATTTTCTCAAAAAGGAACTCTGTAATGAACAACTTCCTGCACACCTTCTGGCAAATGCGCCTGGAAAAGGCCCGGGAAGCCCTGGAAGGCAACAATTTCGAGGTGCACCTGGCCCGGGACCTGGAGCAGGCCCGTACTGTCGTTTTGACCAAAATCCTGCCCGCAACCAAGGCCAAACTGGTTTCCTGGGGCGGGTCAATGACCTTGCAGGACTCCGGAATCCTGGACGCGCTCAAGGCCATGAAAGACCTTTCCTGGATTGATCCCTCCGAAAAAAAGGCCAGTCCGGAGGAAAAAACCGAACGCCGCCGCCAGGCCCTGCTGGCCGACCTTTTTTTCACCGGAACCAACGCCCTGACCGAAGGCGGACAGCTGATCAACCTGGACATGTACGGCAACCGCGTGGGCGCTTTGGTTTTCGGGCCGCGCCACGTGGTGGTGCTCGCGGGCCGCAACAAACTCTGCGTGGACGTGGAGGAAGCCATGCTGCGCGTCAAGGGATACGCCTCCCCGGCCAACGCCTTACGCCTGAAGATGAAAACCCCGTGCGTCAAGACCGGCTTTTGCGAAGACTGCAAAAGCCCGGAGCGGATCTGCAACGTCTGGACGATAACGGAAAAATCCTTTCCCAAGGGCCGCATCAAGATCGTGCTGATCAACCAGGAGCTCGGCATTTGATCCCTTGCCGCTCATCTTCATGCGTTGCGTGCACCGGTGCTTTGCGGGAACAACGAAACGGGCATGGAGGAAAAGAGAGGATGGAGTACCGCATCCGCCGTGACACATACAGGTTGAAAGCATTCCCTTCTCCCTTTCCAGGACCGCCGGCATGGGCACGCTGAGCATCATTCCTTTGTTTCTTTTGGGCTTGGCCGTCTATGTGGTCCGTGTCTACAACGACCTGATCCGCAAACGCAATCACGTGGACGAAGCCTTCAGCGGCATTGACGTGCAGTTGAAAAAACGCGCCGACTTGGTCCCGAATCTGGTGCAAACGGTTAAAGGGTATGCCCGCCATGAACGTTTTCTCCTGGAGGAAGTCACCCGCCTGCGCACCCAGGCCGCGCAGGCCGGACTCCAGGCCGACATCCGGGAACGAGCCAGGACCGAAAGCCTGCTGGGAGCAGCCTTGACCAGGCTGCTCGCCCTGGCCGAAAGCTATCCGGACCTGAAGGCCAATCAGAATTTTCTGGACCTGCAGCGCCAGCTGGCTTTGGTGGAGGACGATTTACAGCTGGCCAGGCGCTATTTCAACGGCACGGTGCGCAATTTGAACATCCGCATCGAATCCTTTCCCGGCAATATGGTGGCCAAGGCCTTCGGCTTTGCCGCGAGGGACTTCTTCACGCTCGAGGACCCGGCGGATCGCCGCCCTCCCGAGGTCGCTGTGTGATTGCAGAACGTCAACCGCTTCTCATCAAAAACAAGGGGAAAGCCATCGTCCTTTCCGATGAACAATGGACCCCTTCACACCGAATGCAGCTGGCGCACATTGCGTCAGCACCCAGCATGTTGATCGCCCCCAACCATGGAGACCTCCATGCCCGAACCCACTCCCAGCCGGATCCACAGCGACCCAGCGGCAGGTTTTGACCTCCAGGACATCTTTGACAACGCCCCCATCGGCATCTTCACCTCCACGCCGGAGGGCACGTTCCTGTCTGTCAACCCCGCCATGGCCGAAATATTCGGATATGATTCGCCGCAAGAGATGATCGCATCGGTTACGGACATCGCCGCGCAGCTCTATGCCGATCCAAAAGACCGCCAAGAGTTCGCTTTGCTTCTGGAAGAGCACGGCCAAGTGGTCAACCATGAATGCCGCATGCTCCTGCGAGACGGGACCGGGTGCTGGGTTTCCAGAAACGCCCATGCTGTCAAGGATGCGAATGGACGTACCGTCGCGTATCAGGGTTTTGCCACGAACATCACCGAGCGCAAGTCGGCCGAGGAGAAGATTCGGGACTCGGAACAAAATTATCAAGAGCTTGTGGAAAACATCAATGACGTCATCTTCAGGATCGATCTTGACGGACGGATAACATACCTCAACCCCTCCGCAAGAAACATCGGCGGTGAAATGGTCGACGCTCTCATGCACCACGATTTTCGTGAACTCGTCGATCCCAGGGATTTGCATCTGGTTCAAAAGGCCTGGGAAAACATTCTGCAAGGCCGGTTGCAAGCCAACGAATACAGGCTCCGCCTGAAACCTGGAGAGACCATCTGGGTGCGGACATCAAGCCGACCAGTCTTCAAAGACGGCTCAGTTGCCGGTATCGTGGGCATCCTCACGGACATTACCGATCGGAAAAAGACCGAGGAGGCCCTGCAACAAAGCCAGGAACTCCTGAAAGCCATTGTCGACAAGGCCCAGGACTCGATCTTCGTCAAGGATGCCGCGCTTTGCTACATCAAAGTCAATACAGCCATGGAATCCCTGTTTGGCATGTCCGCCGGGGATATCCTCGGCAAATCGGATTTTGATTTGTTCGGCGCTGAATTTGCAAAACATATTGAAGAAAAAGATCGAGAAGTCCTGGACGGAAATATTATCGAGGAGCACATTTCCAAGCCGGTGAACGGAGAACAGCGGCACTTTCACACGATCAAGGTGCCGTTGAAGGATAGCCATGGAACAATCGTCGGGTTGTGCGGGACAGCTCGTGACATCACGAAAATCAAACGGGCCGAGGAGGCGCTGCGCAATGAGGCTGTTTGGAGGCGGATCCTGATCGATCAGTCCAGGGATGGAATAGTGGTTTTAAGGGAAGACGGAAGCGTTCATGAAGCGAACAAGCGCTATGCCGAGATGCTGGGGTACGCTTCCGAGGAGGTCCTTCAACTCCACGTCTGGGATTGGGATACCCAGTGGCCTCGCGAGACGCTTCTGGAGATGATCAGGCAGGTGGATGCCGAGGGCGAGCACTTTGAAACACGCCACCGACGCAAGGACGGCACCCTTTATGATGTCGAGATCAGCACCAACGGGGCCGTGTTCGACGGACGAAAACTCGTATTCTGCGTCTGCCGCGACATCACCGAACGCAAGCAGGCAGAATACGAAAAAACCAGAAGCAGAGAAATGCTTCTCCAGGCTGAAATTTTAGCCAATCTGGGCTGCCTGGAATGGGATATCCCCAACGACATTTGGTTCGTGTCGGACAATTGGCGTTGTATCATGGGGCATAGCTCTCCCCGATTGTCTTCGACGGAATTGTTCGCCTATGTTCACCCGGAAGACAGATGGCGTGTCAAGCGGGCTATCGTCACAACAATGCGCACCGGCGAACCATACGATATCCAGCACCGCATCCTGCGGGGGGACACTGGCGATGTCCGTTATATTCAAAGCTATGGGGTGGTGGAGCTCAACAAGTCAGGGGAACCTGTTCGAGGCTTTGGGGCGATTCAAGACAACACCGAGCGCAAGCAGGCGGAAGAAGCGCTACGGGAAAGTGAAACCCGGTTTCGCGACCTGCTTGAACAGGTGCCCTCCGTCGCAGTCCAGGGATACGGAATGGACGGCGTGACGCACTATTGGAATCGAGCATCTGAAATGCTCTACGGATATCGTTCGAACGAGGTTATAAGGAAAAATCTGGTGGACCTGATAATACCGGACGAATTGCGACAAAGCGTTGTCCAGGCCATAAGAAAAATGTCCGAATCCGGTGTGCCGATTCCTGCGGGGGAACTGAACCTCAAACGCAAGGACGGATCACTTGTCACGGTCTATTCCAGCCATGCAATTGTCCATAAGCCAGGAACGAGTCCCGAGTTGTTCTCCATGGATATCGACCTGACAAAACTCAAGCAGGCCGAACAAGCCCTGCTCCAGGCCAAGGAGGCCGCCGAGGCCGCGAACAAGGCCAAAAGCGAATTTCTGGCCAACATGAGCCATGAGATCCGCACCCCGATCAACGGGATCATGGGCATGATGCAGCTTCTGGAGACCACGACCCTGGATGCCGATCAGAGGCAGTACGTTCAATTGTGCACCTCCTCGGCCAACAGGTTGACCAGGCTGCTTTCCGACATCCTGGACCTGTCCCGGGTGGAAGCGGGCAAGATGACCATTCATGAAGCCGAATTCATGTTCCGGGAACTTGGCGATTCCGTGACCGGCCTGTTCACCTTCAATGCCAGAAGCAAGGGCGTGGTCTTGGAATGCGGCATCGATCCTGCCATCCCCTCCACGCTCATCGGCGACGAGGCGCGGGTCCGGCAGATCCTGTTCAACCTGGCGGGCAACGCCCTGAAGTTCACGGACAAGGGGTCTGTCCGGGTTGCAATGACCCCGGCGGCTTGCAACGAGGATGGCGTCTTCAAGGTGCTGTTCACCATTTCAGATACGGGCATCGGAATTCCTGAAGACAAGCTGCAGCACCTCTTTTCTCCGTTCTTTCAAGTGGAGGCCTCCTACACCCGCAGCATCCAGGGAGCCGGGCTTGGTCTGGCCATTGTCAAGCGCCTGGTGGACCTGATGGGCGGGAGTATTTCCGTGGACAGCAGTGTCGGGCAGGGAACCACGGTCCATGTCGTGCTGCCGTTCAAGCTGCCCGCCGGTGCAAGCATCCCTGATCAACAAGGCTCAAAGCGGTTGACCGAGGCCCGGCAAAAACTGCGCATCCTCCTGGCCGAGGACGACCCGTCCAATGCCCTGCCCATTCGTCTCCTGCTGGAACAGGCCGGACACGCCGTGACCCTGGCCGAAGACGGACAGCAGGCCCTGGACCTGTTCCAGACCCGGGACTTTGACGTGATCCTCATGGACGTGCAGATGCCGGTGCTGGACGGGGTGGAGGCGACCCGGCGCATTCGCGCCGCTGAGGTTCAGGGTTCACCGTACAACGGTTCAACGGTTTTTGAAACGGCGGACGGTGGTGTTGCCGCAGGGGCGAAAAATCTTTCGCCCGACGTTGTTGCGCAACATGCAACATATTCCAGCGCTCCCACGCATCCAACCGTGAACCGTGAACCGCTGAACCGTGTGCCCCGAATCCCGATCATCGCCCTGACCGCCTACGCCATGATTGGGGACCGGGAGAAGTTCCTGGAAGCCGGCATGGACGGCTACCTGGCCAAGCCGGTGCGCATGGAGGATCTGGAAAAGCTTATCGAGCGCATCGCGAAGGCAGGTCAGGTTCATTCTCAAACGGAGGCAAGGTGATTTCTGGTATGCAATGGACCTGATACCATGCAAGGTGACCTCGTGACGGGAGGCAGGCGACAAAACACAAAAGACAAAAGCCGGAGAAAACCCTGGGAGTCTTGCTCAAGGCTGAGGAGCGGGTGCTGGATGTTTTGTCCGGGCAGGGCGAATGAATGCATTGCGGTATTGGATCCGAAGGATCTTGCTTGATCAACGAATCTTGTTTACTTCTCCTTTTTTGAGGGAGAAAAAAGCTTTTTTTTCATTCTGCATGAAGGAGAAAATTGCCTGATGCTTGCCATGCCGCCGCTATCCTTGAAAGACGTCCTGATCGAAAAACTGGCTGAAGCGATCTTGACGCCATTGCCGGTTTTCACGCCCAGACAGATCCGGGGGGGGGATTGCCCTGCCGGGAAAGGCCACCGCGGTAGTGGGAATGCGCCGGGCCGGAAAAACCACATTTTTGCAGCAGTTGCGGCGGGATAAGCTCAATCAGGGGACGCCCCCGACCCATCTGCCGTATCTGAATTTCGAAGATGAGCGCCTGGCCGGTTTGGAAGCAGCCCATCTCGGTTTTCTGCTCGATGAATTTGCCCGGCGGACGTCAAGGGGCTCGGGTCCGGTACGAGCGACGTGGTTTTTCGATGAAATCCAGGTGGTCCCCGGTTGGGAACGCTTTGTTCGCCGTCTCCTGGATGCCGGAGCAAGCGATGTTGTCGTAACGGGTTCATCCGCCGCCCTGCTTTCGAGGGAGATCGCGACGGCTCTGCGCGGTCGGGCCTGGGAGGTATCCCTTTATCCGTTCAGCTTTGCCGAGGCCTTGCGCCATCAGGGTCGAGACATTCCGCCGGAGACGGCCTTTCTTTCCGGGATGGAACGGGCCGGGATCGAAGGGGCGTTTCTGGACTGGTTGACCGTCGGCGGTTTTCCCGAGGCCCAGGGTCTTGACCCGGCCGCCAGACGGCAACTGCTGCAGGATTATGTTGACGTGGCCATACTCCGGGACGTCGTGGAACGACACGGGGTCAGCAATGTGATCGGCCTGCGCTGGCTGGTGCGTCACTTGCTGGGCAATGCTGCGGGAACCTTCACCGTGGAAAAATTCCACGCCGGGCTGAAAAGCCAGGGGGTGGCCATTTCCAGGGACACGGTGCACCAGTTGCTGGCCCATCTTGAGGATTGCTTTCTGGTGCGGACGGTTTGGATGGAAGCGACCTCGGAACGGCAGAGAATGGTGAACCCCCGGAAAACCTATCCCATTGACCCGGGCCTGATCCCGCTCTTTGACCGCAGCGGCCGCCGCAATCACGGTCATGCCCTGGAGACCGCGGTACTGCTTGAGCTGGAAAGACGACGCTACGCCGTGACCTATGTACGCACTCCCGAAGGCCATGAAGTGGACTTCCTGGCCCGCGACCCCCTGGGCAACGAGACGCTCATCCAAGTCTGCCTCGATGCCGCCGACCCGGCAACCGCCCAACGGGAACTCCGGGCCTTGGCCGAAGCGGCCCGGCCGCACCCAGGCGCGCGAAAACTCTTGCTTACCCTGAACAAGGACGGGGCTCCCGCGGACATTCCAGAGGATGTGACGGCATGCCCAGCCTACGAATGGATGCTCACCGAGCCGGCAGAATAGAGATGCGAAGAGCGGACCTTTCACGAGGGAGAAAAATATTGACCTGGTCTGTGCGCATGGAGGATCTGGAAAAGATGCTGGAGAAAAGGGTCATGCCAAGTGAAGCATGACCGCAGGGTGCAGAGCATCCTTGAAACATATCTCGCCCGAGTTCGTCATCTCCGAAGTCATGTTCCTGTCAAACCGCTCGCAACTGCTTGGAATTTTTGATTCCCACTTTGCTGGCGTTGTTGCCCAAGTCAATCTGAATTATGCGTCTGGTAAACATACGCTGGAAGTGTTTCACAGACACACAGTTAGAATACTGCATCCGGATAAAATCACTTCAGTGCAAGGATGAAACGCATGATTTCAATATTCACGGGAACGATTCGGAAAAAATTGTTTCTCCTGGTCTTTATTTCCGTGTTGCCGGCTCTGGGAATCATCCTGCACGCCGGAGTGAACAACCGTCGACATCAACTCCAGCAAGCGGAATACGAAGTGATGCGCATGGTTCATGCCGCGGCCGAAATCCAGGAACGTATGACCCTCTCTGCATTTCAGCTTCTGGGAACCCTGGCCCAGACGCCCATGGTGCTGAACAGGGATACGGACGCCTGCATCAGGTTGTTTCAAAACCTGCTCAAAATGAACCCAATGTTGAAAAACATTGTCGTCACAGATGCTGCTGGTGATGTTTTTGCGGCAGCCCTGCCCTTTACGCCTCCGGTCAATCTCTCGGATCGCAAGCATTTCCAAGATGCCCGCAATGCCATGGGGTTTTCCGGCGGTGAACTCATTGTCACCAGGATGTCGCCGGAACCAGCCTTCCCATTTGCCTTCCCCATCCAGGACAAAAACGGCGACTTCATGGGCATTGTCGCCACTGTAATCGGTCTGACCGACCATGAGCAGCTTTTCCACAACGCCCTGCTGCCCAAAGGCTCCTTTATCGGCATGACGGATCATCAGGGTCGGCGCCTGTTTCGCGTGCCCGCGGATGCGAACCTGTTTCCCCTTGGAGAACCCGTCAAACCGGAGGTCTGGGCGGTCATCTCCGGTGAGAATGAAGAGCGTCCCTTTGTCGGCGAGATCTCCGACGCCAGCAGACAAATCCTTGCTTTTAAAAAACTGCGTGTAAATGAGGATCGTTCACCCTACATGTACATGGTTGTGGGCATTCCCAAGTCCGAAGTTTTGGCTTCAGCACAAAATATTCTGGTCCGGGACGTGACGTTGGTGAGCGTGGCCGCGTTGCTGGCTCTCGCCACTGCTTGGCTGTTGGGCGATCTGGCGTTTGTGCGCAAACTCCGCCGCCTGCAAGAAGCCGCTCGGCAGCTGGCCCAGGGAGACTTAAAGGTCAAAACCGGGATACCGCATTCCCATGGAGAACTGGGCCAGCTGGCAAAATCCTTTGATAACATGGCATGCCAGTTATCAGAGGACCAAGGCCGGCGTGAGCAGGCAGAGGCCGCACTGCGTCAGCGGGAACATGCCTTGGAAATAGCTGCCGTTTCCACCCTGGAACTCCTCCGGGAGCCTGATTTGGATAAATCGGTGAACGCAGTTCTTTCCAAATTGGGCCAAGGAACAGACTCGGATCGCGTTTATGTCTTTCACATACACCAACCATCCGATGCACAGAAAAAATGGACCGGTCTTCTTTACGAATGGACAAAACCAGGAGTTACGCCGCAGATCGACAATCCCAAGCTCCAAAAATTCCCCTTAAGCGAACTGGCCCCGCGCTGGGTTGCAGAAATGGGGGCGGGCCGGTCCATCAAAGGGCTGATCCAGGAGTTTCCTGAGCCAGAACAACGCTTTCTTCTGCCACAGGACATAGTCAGCATTTTGGCAGTGCCCATTTTTTTGCACGACAGCCTCTGGGGTTTTCTGGGTTTTGATGCCGTGCAGGCTCCTCGTCAATGGAACCCCGTCGAGGAGAGCGTCCTGCAGATCGTGGCTGCAGCCTTTGGTGCGGCAATCAGCAGGAAAACAGCGGAAGACATCATCGTCACCCAAAGGGATCTTATGCACGCCCTTTTCCAAAGCATTCCTCTGGGCATCATGGTTTGGGATGCCCAGGGAAAGCTACTCCAAGCCAATCAGTTTTTTTCGACATGACAGGTTATGCGCCGCAGGAGATGCAAAGCCTCGACCACTGGTTCCAACGCGCCTATCCCGATCCAGAATTCCGGACCTCGGTGATGAACGACTGGAATCAATCCAGGCAACAAAGCGTGGCTGTTCGGGAGTTTCCCGTGTCCTGCAAGGATGGTTCGACAAAGGATATAGAATTCAGGGCAGCTTTTCTTGATGATGGCCGAGCTATTGTTTCCATGGCCGATATTACCTTGCGCAAGAAAATCGAACAGGATCTTTGCTCGGTAAACAAAACCCTGAGAATAATTCTGGAAAGCTTGCCGGCGAATGTCTACGTCACGGACCTGGAAACCCATAAGATTCTCTTCATGAACAAGGCCATGCGGGAGACTTTTCATGAGGACTTCACTGGTCAGCTGTGTCATCAAGTCTTTCGCCAAAGGCAGACGCCATGTGATTTCTGCACAAACCCCGGATTGGTGGACGAACACGGAACCCCCCTGGGGACCATTGTTTGGGAGGGACTGAATCCGGTCGTGGACAAGTGGTATATAAACTACGATCAGGCCATACCCTGGCTGGACGGAAGGTTTGTGCACATCCAGGTATCCATGGACATATCCCAGCGGAAAACAGCTGAACAAAGCTTGCAACAAGCCAAGGAGGCCGCTGAAGCGGCCAACAAATCCAAGTCCGAATTCCTGGCCAACATGAGTCATGAGATCCGCACCCCGCTCAACGGGATCATGGGCATGATGCAACTCTTGGAGACAACCTCACTGGATGCCAAACAGCGGCAGTATGTGCAAATGGCCGCCGGGTCGGCCAATAGACTGACCAGGTTGCTTGCCGACATCCTGGACCTGTCCAGGGTTGAGGCCGGCAAGATGTCGATTCATGAATCCGAATTCCTGGTTCAGGAGCTTGGCAATTCCGTTTCCGACCTGTTCAAAGTTACGGCCAGGGACAAGGGTGTGGAATTGAATTGCCGCATCGATCCAGCCATTCCTGTCAGGCTCATCGGCGACGAGGCGCGGGTCCGGCAGATTCTGTTCAACCTGGCGGGCAATGCTTTGAAGTTTACGGACAAAGGCAGTGTCGACATGGAGATGGTTTTCTTGTCCAGCCAAAAGCAGGGCGAGTGCCGGATCCTTTTTTCCGTCACGGATACCGGCATCGGGATTCCTGAAGACAAGCTCGGCAGATTGTTTCAACCCTTTGTCCAGGTGGACGATTCCTACACGCGCAGCTACCAGGGAGCCGGGCTTGGTCTGGCCATTGTCAAGCGCCTGGTGGACCTGATGGGCGGGAGTATTTCCGTGGACAGCGCTGTCGGGCAGGGAACCACGGTGTATGTCGTGCTGCCGTTCAAGCTGCCCGCGGACGAGGTCATCCCTGGCCGGCAAGGACATCGACAATCGCTCAAGGCAAAGCAAAAGCTGCGCATCCTCCTGGCCGAGGACGACCCGTCCAATGCCCTGCCCATTCGTCTCCTGCTGGAACAGGCCGGACACGCCGTGACCCTGGCCGAAGACGGACAGCAGGCCCTGGACCTGTTCCAGACCCGGGACTTTGACGTGATCCTCATGGACGTGCAGATGCCGGTGCTGGACGGGGTGGAGGCGACCCGGCGCATTCGCGCCGCTGAGGTTCAGGGTTCACCGTACAACGGTTCAACGGTTTTTGAAACGGCGGACGGTGGTGTTGCCGCAGGGGCGAAAAATCTTTCGCCCGACGTTGTTGCGCAACATGCCATATATTCCAGCGCTCCCGCGCATCCAACCGTGAACCGTGAACCGCTGAACCGTGTGCCCCGAATCCCGATCATCGCCCTGACAGCCTTTGCCATGACCGGGGACCGGGAGAAGTTCCTGGAAGCCGGCATGGACGGCTACCTGGCCAAGCCGGTGCGCCTGGAGGATCTGGAAAAGATGCTGGAGGGGATTGCCGCACGATGAACAGAGATAACAAACGAGGAATGATGCGCAAGTCACTCTGTCGAAACATTCAACAGGGAGCGGATCGTCGCGGCATGCCTTTGGGCCGTTGTGGCAGTCTGAGTCTTTAACCTGCGAAAATCGCATTCAGTGCAACCTGCCGGCCATGTCCGGCCGTTTCAAGGAGCTCCGTCATGAAAATCGCAACTTCCTGGTCCACAAGTCCTGATCCCCTCCTGGCTGCAAAGGAAGCCTATAATTCTTTGATCGAAAAATTGGCTGACAAGCCTCAGATTATCCTGGTGCATGCGTCCTGTCTTTACGACACCAATGCCCTGCTTCGCCGCTTGAACGAATTGGCCCCGGATGTGCCCATGCAGGGAGGAACCTCTTGTTTGGGCGTAATGACAGAGAGTGGTTTCCACACGGAGAACGGTTTCGGCTTAGGGCTTCTTGGCATCTGGGACCCGGAAGGCGCCTACGGCGTTGGTATCGCAGATCTTGGGAATAATCCGCACGAAGCAGTTCAAACCGCCCTGAAAACGGCTTTTGTTCAGGCTTCACGCCCGGGAGAAGTGCCTTCGGCCATTCTGGTCGGCAACGTCCCCGGGCATGAAGAATTGGTCATCCGGACCATTGAAGAGTTCGTCGGCAGCGGCGTGCCGATTATCGGCGCGACTTCCGCGGACAACGACATGAGCGGGCAATGGCGACAATTCGCCAACGGCCAAGTCTCCAAGGCCGGTGTTTCCGTGGCCGTCCTGTTCCCTTCAGGAAAAATCGGTTTTTCCTTTCACAGCGGGTATGAGCCGGCGGGTCCCCGGGGGCGGGCGACCAGGGCTTCCGGTCGCATTCTTTACCAAATCGACGGTCGACCAGCAGCCAGGGTCTATAACGAATGGACGAACGGTCTCATCTCCGGGATCCTGCCGGCGGGAGGAAGCATGGTTCCCACGGCCACCTTCAGCCCTCTTGGGACTCCCGTGGGTCAGGTTCGCGGCGTTTCCTATTACCGTTTGTCATATCCGGTGGAGGCCCTTCCGGACGAAGCCCTGCTCCTGTTCACCGACGTCGAGCAGAACAGTGAAATTGTCCTGATGCATGGAACGCCCGACAATCTTTTGAGCAGAACGGGACAGGCGGCAACGGCGGCTCTGGATGCAGCCCCCTTCAAGGCCGATGATGCCCGGGGCGCACTGGTCCTGTTCTGCACCGGGAGCATGCTCGCTGTCCGGGAGCGTATGGAGGAAGCACGAGCGAGCTTCTCGGCGGCCTTGCCGGGAGCACCGTTTCTCTGCACCTTCCATGAGAAGGCTTGTCAACGTCCGCCGTGGCGGACCACCTTTTAGCCTGCGAGCCCTGTTGAGCAGCCCCGATAAGTCATGCTTCCATTCGCACTCTTTGTGGGCCTTTGCCATTAGGCCCGGTGCACTGTGGGATCCTCATATTGGAAGCTGCCACCTTGAGCTCGGTCTTTGCGGTTGCCGGCAAGCAACTGGACCTGGACGCAAAACGCAGTCTTCCGGACGGGACTTTTCTTTATTGGGCTTC
>Ga0209614_1000683_pt1 | contig 28686 bp, 30 predicted proteins | sample BlaSprsedimmetaG_FD_185484 | JGI IMG/M metagenome (GOLD analysis project Ga0209614, IMG submission 185484) | Hot spring sediment bacterial and archeal communities from California, USA to study Microbial Dark Matter (Phase II) - Blank Spring... ... | reverse complement strand
TCATCGAGCAGCTCGAGGAACGCTTCCCCGACGTGGCGATGATGCTTGAGGACGCCGCAGCCGACATCACCGCGTTCTCTACGTTCCCGACCGCCCACTGGCGCCAGATCTGGTCCAACAACCCCCAGGAGCGCCTCAACCGCGAGATCCGCCGCAGAAGCGACGTCGTGGGCATCTTCCCGAACCGCGGAAGCATCATCCGGCTCGTGGGATCGGTGCTCTTCGAGCAGCACGACGAGTGGCAGGTGAGCCGGCGCTACATGTCGGTCGAGTCGATCGAGAAGGCGATGCAGCCGGTCCTCGTCGTCGACGACGGGCTCGATCAGGAGGTGGTGCCCGCGCTCATGGCCGGCTGAGTGAGATACTCGAGGCCGGAGCAGAGGGCTTCATACACCACTTGACGGGACGTGGCCCCACCTGCCGGGGTGGTATGTTGTGCGGGTCACTAACTCTCCACGTACCGGGATGGATAATCCATATTGTGAAGCCGGTGAGCACATTCTCAATTCCCCAATAATGGATAACTATTGGCCGGAAGACAGTCGTCGTGCCAGCGAGCGGATCCCGCAGGGAGTGACAGTGACCTCAAACAAGCCCGGCAAGGAACACCCTCTGACGGCGTCGGATGTGGAACGCATCGTCGCCGTCGTCTCACGTGACGACCTGCGCCATGCTCTTCTCCGCTCAACCGCCACGCCCGTACCGATCGAATCCCTCAATGAGTTGCCGCTACCCGAGGGACTCACTCGTGAACAGACGCTCGACCTCCTGACCGCGCTGCAGCGGCTTGCCGCGATCTACTCGCCGATACCCGACCGCGAAGGGCGCATGCACTGGTTCGTGCAGACCCATCGGATCAGGCGCTCGCTCAGCACGATCGACCAGCACTGCACCACCTACTCACAACTCTACGAACGGGTGATCAGCCGGTCGGGCGCGCGGTTCGTGGTGCAGTCGAACGTGGACGAGACCGTCGCGACGGCGCGGCTCGACGGCGTTGATGTGGACTACGAGACCGCCAAGGACCTGCTGCTCATGCGTCGACAGCCCCGGACGATCGAGGAGCGGCTGGTCGTCAACCACTACCGCCTCTCCGAGGAGCTACAGGGGCTCGTGGACAGGCCCTGGACGCTTGCGACGCTGATCGATCTCTACAGCCAGCTCACCTATGGGATCCCCTCGCATCTCACCAGAACACCGAGCGACGTGGACAGGAGCACCGAAGACGCAGTGATGCGCGGGCTGTGCTCCTACGCCAACGCCGCACACCTGCAGAGCTGCACCCATCCTGCCGTCGTCGCTCTGATCATCCGCGCCGTCACGGCCTACTGGGACCTCTTCCCCGCATGGAACGGGATGATGTCGCGTATCCTGTTCCGCTTCGCGGCGCTGAAGACCGGCTATCCCGTGCTCGGCTACCTGCCCATCTCGCGCTCCGAGCTCATGCTTCAGGAGGCGAGGGGCCCGCGGTCGACCACGCCGATCCCGGGACCGTCCGTGCTCGATGCCTGGCACGAGACCAACTCCACGCCGTGGCTGGACACCCAGCTCAGCCTGGTGGTGCATGCGCTGCACCAGCTGGGCTCCCGTATGGAGCGTGCCGCCACCATCGATGAGGCGGTGCAGCGCGAGCTACGTGAAGATGAGACGCTCAACCATCGCCAGCGCTCGATCATCGGTCGGGCACTGCGCATCCCCGATGCCACCTTCCGTATCGGCTACCACCGGAGCACCCACGGCATCGGCTACGCGACCGCACACCGTGACTTCGCAGAACTCGTGGACAAGGGGTATCTGACCGAGTCGTTCGAAGGACGCATGAAGGTCTTCCGTGCCGGCCCGGAGCTCGAGCACCGCGTGGGTGCGCTCCAGGAGGTCGGACGCGAAGAGGACCACGAGATCCCCTTGCCGCCGGAGTTCGGCCTCGGCGAGCAGTGACAGGTCGCGTCCGCTGGATCACACCTTTCACAACCTGTGGGTTGTATCCACTACTTCTGTGTTGTACCATCGCTCAATGACACGACCGCTCGACATCGGCCCCGCCCTGATCGCCGCCCGCCATGCGGCGGGCATGTCGCAGCGCGAACTCGGCAGCGCCATCGGCGTGGCGCAGCAGCAGATCGCGCGCTGGGAGACCTCGGGCTACCGAAACGCGTCGCTCGAGCGGGTGAACGCTGTGGCCGAGGCGTTGGGGTATGCGGCGGCTGAACTGCCGATTGCCGCCGAGGCACGGGAAACCTACGCGGTCAGCGCTCTCGTGCCCGCGGTCACACCGGTCCGTGACCTCGGCGAGATCGCGGCTCGAATCCGCGCGCACGGGCGGGAGCTGAGGGAGCGCTTCGGCATCGTGCGCATCGGCGTCTTCGGTAGTTTTGCATACGGCGAGCAGACCGACACGAGCGATGTGGACCTGCTGGTGGAGATGCCCAGGCCGGGAGGGTTCCTCTTCGTGGAGGCGGCGCAGTACATAGAGGATCTGCTCGGCAGAGATGTAGACTTCATCGAACCACACGCCCTGCACCCGCGGATGCACGATCGCGTTCTCCGGGAGGCAGTCTATGTCTGGTCCGCGTGACGAGTCGATCATCCTCGAGAGCCTGGTCGACGCCGCCAGCCGCCTCATCGACCTTGGCCGTGACGTACCGCGGACCACATCGGTGACGACCGCGACGATCGTGAGCGCATCCTCTGGAACCTCATGGTCCTGGACGAGTCATCCAAGCGGCTCTCGGCCAAGGTACGAAGCCGCTTCGCGGATGTACCCTGGAGCGAGATGGCCCGCACACGCGACGTCGTGGCGCACCACTATGACGGCATCATCTGGCCCCGCGTAGCCGAGATCATCCAGGACCGACTACCGTCGCTTTTGCCGCGACTGGCCTCGATCCGCGACACGGTGCGTGCCGAATTCGACGCAGCCGAAGCTGCGCGCGACCGGTAGCGTGCCGGTAGCGCGCCGATTACATCCCGCGCGCGCGCATCGTCTTCACGATGAAGCTCGCCACATCGAGACCCTTGGTCTTTCGGCCGAACCCTGCGTCCATCCCGCTCTCACGGGCGATTTCGTCGGTCACCTGCGTGCCGCCCGAGATGAACAGGAGCTTGTCGCGCACGCCCTTCTCCTCGGCGAGCGTGGAGAGCTTGCGCATCATCTCGCGGTGCACGTCGGCGTGGGTGATGATCGTTGAGATCAGCACAACGCTCGCGGCGTGCTCTATGGCGGCGTCGAGCACCTTGTCGATCGGCACGCTCGTGCCGAGGTAGGTCACGGCAAAGCCCCATTTCTCAAGGCCGCCGTGCTTGATGTCGATGATCTCGCGCATACCCACCGAGTGCTCGTCGTTGCCCACGGTGGCGGCCACGCAGCGCAGGTTCCGCTCGTGCACGAAGTCGCGGATCTCCTCGTCGGTCAGCACGTCCGGCGGCTCCGGGATCACGAGCGTTGCGGGGTCGATCGCCACAGCGAGCCGACCCTTCAGTTCTATGAGCGTGCCCTCGGCAGGATGCATCACGCGCTTGTGGATGACCTCGCAGTCGGTGAGGTTCATCGCCGAGCCGAGCTCAAGGGCCGCCGCCTCTGCCACCTGCTCGCCGGCGGGCAGGAACATCGTGACCACGACCACGCCGTCGCCCGACCACTCCACCTCTGGGGTGATGAGATCCTTTCTGCGGGCTTCTGCAGTCTGCACAAGCCGCGTGGCCGCGTTGTCTTCGGGGTCGAGCTCATCGATGAACGGCACCCTGGTGTCGTCGCAGAGCGTGCACCCGCCCACCGCTGCACAGGGTGCGTCTGCCGGATCTGCGCCGTAGTCCGCCAGCAGCTCGAGGTGGTTGTGACCGAAGTGGTGACAGACCGGCGCAAGATAGTCGTCGGCACGAGGAACGATCGACCCAGCGGCCACGCCGCCCTGGCTGTCTCGCGCGATACCGTCGTCGTTGGTCTCCGGATACTCGCCGCTGTCCACGAAGTACGCCTTCTCCACGCCCGCGAAGTACCCGCCGTCCTCGAGCATCGCCTCAAGGAAGAGTACCGCACGCTCCTTGATCTCGCGGACGCGGCCATTGAGCTCGGGGTTGTCACAATCCACCTTCACCATCTCGCGCAGCCCGTCCATCCCCACCAGCGACTGTTTCGCCGTGTCCACGGCGGCGACGTTGTTGTAGTGCCAGGGCACGTTGCGCCCCTCGTCCGGCGTTATCGTTGACTGGATATCCGCCGACGTGAGCCGCGAGATCACGAGGTTCATCACATGCGACACCGTCGCGTCGCGCCCGTCACTCTCCATGTACCGGGTATTCTGCTGCGCCCGTATCTTGTAGCGGCCGAAGAGGTCCCTGAGCGCGACGGCGTACGGAAGGTCCATGCGCATGCACGGCGCCGGTGCGGCATCGGGCGGTACCGTGGACAGCGCGATGTGGTCGGCGGGCATCCCTACCGCCTCGGAGTAGGCGCAGTTGATCGCATGCTGCACCAGCAGCTCCGGCATGACCTTCCAGGCCTTCACCGCCGTAGCGTTCGCGTTGTGGGCGCCGTCGATCTGCAGGATGCCCGCCGCTGCCATGATGTGCTTGGCAACCGCGGCGTCCACGAAGCTCCGGTACATGTTGATGTTGCGGTAGAGCACGTTGTACTGGGGGTCCTGATGTGCGCCGTTGACGCCCTCCTCGGCGAACATCACCGCGATCTCGGGGCCGGCAACGCCACTCACATACGAATGGAAGTTGATGGGGCGGCCAACCTCGTCCTCGATGAGATCGAGAGCCCTGCGCGAGAGCCGGCACTGCTTGCGCGTGACAGCTATGCCACCGACGCCCTCAGGTGTGCCTTCGATGAGACCGTCCATGTGGCTCTGGCCTGCGGTGCGGATCACCATGATGTGGTCGGCCCCATGCCAGGCGGCCATCCGCATGCGGCGGATGTCGTCTTCCGGGCGGCCCGAGGCGATCTCGGTGGTTATCACGCAGTCGGGCTGCAGGTCGATGTCCTCGAAGTAGTGAGCCGCCGGAAGCGGCACGCTGCGCTCCACCGGCTCAGAGGTCTCGTGATAGGTGAACTCATACGCGCGTTGGCCGGGCGCCTGTCTGCGCCACGTCCAGCCGCGACGCCGGGGCCGGTACCGCTCGAGGCCCTTGAGCAGCGCCTCTACGTCGAGCTTCTCGCACGGGTCGAGCGGCGGGTCGGCAAGCGGACCACCGAAGCAGGGGCCGGACGTCCGCTTGCCGGGTCCCGCACTATCGGATGGAGATGCCGGCGAGTGGCTTGGCGCGCCCGGGTGATCGCTCATCGCGCGCCACCCCATCTCGCCTCAGCGAGCTCCCATCCTTCACCAGAAGCGAGGCGAGCTGCCGCTGTAGGCGCATCCACCCCCCATTCACGCATGGCCACGAGCACCACGTGCCCCACCCCGTGCCCGAGCAGCCCGCGTGCCTCACATTCTGCCACAACGGTCTTGCAGGTAAGAGAGTCGATGCCCATCCGCATGAGCACGCTACGCTCGATCGATGGGGAGGTATGGGTACGGGCGAGTTCCACCAGCGGATCGACACACCGCTGTGCGAGTTCCCAGAATCGCTGCTCCAGCGCCTGGTCGGACAACCCCTCCAGATGCTTCCGAGACTCCGCGAACGTGTCCTCGCGCGCCATGCAACCCCTCCCCGTCCGGTGTATGCATCGAGCGTCAGTCCTGATGCAAGAATAGCCGTGTTGGGCGGGTCTCCGCTACTCCTCGATCGTAGCGAGCCTGGCTCGCAGCTGCGCCTCGTCGAGCGGGCCCACGTATGTCTCGACGACATCACCCGCGCCGGACACGAACACGGACGTAGGGATGTACCGCGTTTGGTACCGATCGAATACGGGAGCTGCCAAGGGATCGGTAGTGAGGGCATCCACGTAGGCCACGCGGTCGGCGTACTAGGGCATCACGCTCGCGGCGACCGCCGCGATCTCGATGCACGAGGCTCAAGTGTTGGAATGGATCAGTACGTAGGCGGGTGTACCCGATGCGAGAGCGTCCTCGAGTACCGCGGCGGGATCGTCAGCGCCGTCCTGCCCGGATCGACCCGACGTCGCCGGAGGCGCCCCCGCTCAGCAGGTACACGGCAACCGCCACGAGCGCGAGAGCGAGCAGAGCGAGCGATGCCACCACGACACGGGTGCCCGGCGCGCCAGCCGCTACGCCGTCGCCCGTCGCCGTCTCGGCACGACCGTGTGCGCCGGTGGCATTCTCCACGCTAGGCGCCCGCACGCTGGAGGATCGACTTGAGCTCGGCCATCTTGGGCAGACGTCCTGCGAGACGCACCTGTCCATCCACCACAAGCCCCGGCGTGGACATGATCCCGTACTCCATGATGTCGGTGAGCTCTGTGACCTTCTCGACCGTGGCGGCGAGGCCCATCTCATCCACGGCCTCCCGGACCGTCTTCTCCAGCTGCTTGCACTTGGCGCATCCGGTGCCGAGGATCTTGATCTCCATCGTGTGATCCCGCCTCTCCAGCCCTCAGGGCTTCTCAGAATCCTTCTATCGCCGCAGCCACCGCTGCGAGCACGTCGCGCTGGACCGTGTAGTAGACCCACGTGCCGTCCTTGCGCGCGGTCACGAGACCAGCATGTCTCAGCGCCGCCATGTGGTGCGACATCGTCGACGCCGCCAAACCGAGATGCTCCGACAACTTGCAGGCGCACACCTCGTCGGTTGCGCAGCAGGTCTTGCCTTCGTCCGACGTCCGCTCCAGCAGGAAGCGCACGATCTCCCTGCGCTGTGCCGAAGCGAGCGCCTTCAGCGCCGCGTCGAGCCGGTCCTCGGTGAGCCGCTCAGCAGCAACCGGCATGGTCTCCTCCTCCGCGGACCGCTTGCACCACCGTGTCGAGATCGACACCGGCGTGGCAGACGACGGTCCCATCAACCAGCACCATGGGGAACGACGTCTGCTCCGCGATCAACACATCCACCAAGCGCGTACACTCCTCGGCTGGCAGCGAGTAGACATCACAGTCCGAGACCGGCGCATCCAGGCCCTCGGCCCGAAGCCTCGCCTCGAGAGCGTGGACACGCCACGCCGTGGGCATATCTCAAGCGGAGCCCTCCGGCCCCACGAACTCGACCTCCGAACCGGGGTCGCACATCAGGTCGCCACCTCAACCGCATCCCGGACCGGTCACGAGCGTGACCATGGACAGCGCGTCGGTGCAGCAGAGGGGCGGAGCGCTGGCGGGCCCCTCCTCGCTGTCCTCGCGCAAAGACCGCGCTGCGGAGGCTTTGTCGAGACCTCCCGGCGCTCCGCCGACCGCCGATCTCGCCTCACCCGTAAGCCCCGCAGCCGTCATGATCGCGTCGAAGACCACGTCACGCCCCACCGCCTCGGTGCGCACGCCGCCCACTTCGATCTCGCGGCAGCACACGGACTCCCCCACCAACTCGCTGCACGACGGGCAGTCGCTCATCACGCTCACGCCGCCGAGCCACTCCTCGGCCGGACGCCCGTTCACGAGCACCCGGTTCGAGTAGCCCAGGCAACCGGGAGTCAGCTCGCACTCAAGGTAGTCGATCACCGCCAGCGAGGCGGGCAGCGCGACTCGCGCATCCGACGCCGCCGCACGAACGGCCTCGTGCGTGTCTCCGCAACGATCGCAGGTGTTCCCGTCTACTGTGAGGTAGTCGAACTCCACCACGATACGCAGGGGCCCGCTGCAGCAACCGCTCATCCGTGTGTTTCTCCGATTCGACAAGCATCGGGTCGATGCCTATACTTCGATACTTGTCGAAGCATACGACGCACACGCCGCCACGGCAAGGGGTGGCCCACGCACTGAAGCGCAACCCGGAGAGACGAGGAGCCGATGGACCCGATCGCAAGCGTGTTCGGCTGGATGAACGACCAGCTTCTGAAGATGGTGTGGCTGAATGACCTCGTGGGCGCGTTCGTGGCGGACATCCTCGGCCTCCCGCTCGATGAGCGCCTCGGCGCCAGCATCCAGTTCTTCCTGTATGACACGGTGAAGATCTTCGTGCTCCTCTCGGCGCTCATCTTCGTCATCTCATACGTGCAGAGCTACTTCCCGCCCGAGCGGACCAAGCGGATCCTCGGTCGCTTCGGCGGCATCTGGGGCAACATCCTCGGCGCTCTCCTCGGCACGGTCACGCCGTTCTGTTCGTGCTCTTCCATCCCGCTGTTCATCGGATTCACCTCGGCCGGCCTGCCGCTCGGCGTCACCTTCTCGTTCCTCATCTCCTCTCCGCTCGTGGACCTCGCCTCGGTGATACTGCTCGCCAGCATCTTCAACTGGCGTATCGCCATCGGCTACGTGGTGGTGGGACTCGTGCTGGCGGTCGCCGGCGGCTCGATCATCAGCGCCCTGAAGCTCGAGCGATACGTGGAACCGTTCGTCTACGGCACACATCTGGCCGAGGCGGACCTGCCCGAGATGACCCGGCGCGACCGAGTCGCCTTCGCATGGCAGGCGGTAGCCGATATCGTGAAGCGGGTGTGGCCGTACGTGCTTGCCGGAGTGGGCATCGGAGCGGTGATCCACGGGTGGATCCCGCAGGAGTGGGTGTCCGCCGTGCTGGGCACGGAGAACCCGTTGTCGCCGGTGATCGCCACCATCGTGGGCGTGCCGATGTACGCCGACATCTTCGGGACGCTGCCGATCGCTGAGGCGCTCGTCGCCAAGGGCGTAGGCCTGGGCACCGTGCTCGCCTTCATGATGGCGGTGACGGCACTGTCGCTGCCCTCGCTCGTGATGCTCAAGAAGGTGGTGAAGACGCCGTTGCTCGCCACGTTCTTCGGGCTCGTTGTCACCGGCATCCTGATCATCGGCTACAGCTTCAACGCGGTCGGCGGCTGGTTCGTCTAGCAGCCTTCGTTGACGCGTATCAGGGCGCGCAGATACACCCTTGGTGTATCCATCTGGTGTATCTGCAAGGTGATCCGCATGGCGGTATACAAGGTGAACGTATCCCTGCCCGAAGACCTGGTGAGCGAGATCGACGAGGTCGCAAGCGATCTGGGAATGAGCCGCAGCGGCTTCATCGCCGAGGCGAGCTCCCGCTACGTGGCGGACGTGCGCGAACTCACAGCAGAGCAGCGGCGACGCAAGGATATCGAACGTGCCATCGAAGGATTCAAGCGAATCCGCGATGGGATGCCCGAAGACTACCACTTCGACTACGCCGCTCAGATCCGCGCCGATCGAGGACGCGATACGCCGGGCAGGTGGACAGGATGAGCATCCAGGTCGTCATAGACTCATCGGTCGCGTATAAGTGGCACTACCGAAACGACGAACCCGGCGTGGAGATCGCGGACGAGATGCTGTCCGACCACCTGGCAGGACGCGTCGTCCTGTCGGCACCAACGACGATGCCTATCGAGATCGCCAACACGCTGCGGTACTCCGGTCTCCCTGCTGAGCGGGTATCTGAGATCATCGACCTCCTCGGAGCTGCCGCGATCCACCTCTTCCACCCGTCGACGGAGACACTGTTACGCGCGACACATCTGGCGTTCAAGCACGGAATGAGCGTGTACGATGCGCTGTTCCTTGAGCTCGCAGAACGCCTGCGGTATCCGCTCTACACCTCCGACCGCAGAGCGTTCACGAACGTCGACACCCCCGTGGACATACGGCTTCTGTAGACGGCCTCCGCTCACGAGCTCCGCAACTCGGCGATCGCCTCTTCCACCGCTGCCGGCGTAGTGTTGGTGTCCTCGGCAAGGAAGACGATGTCGCCGGGGGTCGGTTCGTATCCCTCGGGTGCGTGCCTGAGGGCATTGCGGATGTACGACCTGCGCATCCGCACCAGGTCGAGATCCTTCGCGCGTATCTGCTCGGGACGTTCAGGTATCACGATGACCGTGCCCGGTACGTTGTCCGCCGGATCCCCGCTCCGCACCTCCACGCCCTGCTCCCGCGCGAACGCAAGCTGAGACCAGTGGTGCTTGCCGGCCCCGGTGTACTCGGTCTCCTGCACCACCACCGTGGCGTCACGCGGCAAGTCACGCGCCAGCGACATCGCGGCGGCCATCGCGGTGTTGCCGCTCGGCCCGCGCTCCAGCCCCTCGAGCTTGGAGAGCGCTTCGGTCACATAGAAGACCTCGCCCTGGGTGACGGTGAGGTAGCGGTCCATGTAGCGGAGCGAGCGCGCCGCGTTGCGCGGCACGTCCGAGCGGTCGGGCCATGTGGCGAACGGCACACCAAAGCCCGTGTGCCCCGTGGTGAAACTCTTGCGGTTGAAATCGGTGTCGCTGGCCATGTGGAGGCCGGAGAGATCCACCGATGCGCTCACCACCTGCGTGTCGTGGGCGCCCATCCGGCGCAGTCCGCGTGCGGTACCGGTGGTGTTGCCGCCTCCCGCGTGCGTCACCACCACGTGCGTTGGCGGCGCGCCGGTGAGTCCGATCATCTCCTCGGCCAGCTCGGCACCCAGCGACTCGATGCCCGATACGCCGAAGGGCGAGTAGAGCGATGCCGAGAGGAACCCGGTCTCGTCGAGCAGCTCGAGCATGTGGAAGAAGAGCTCCGGCCCCACCGTCATCTGCACGACCTCGGCGCCGAACGCCTCGCAGATGCGCGACTTCTCAACGATCTCGGGCTGCCCGATGTGGCGCGAGTCGAACGTCTCCTGGCAGATGATGCACTTCAGTCCCGCGCGGGCGGCCTGGCTGGCCACAGCGGCGCCGTAGTTCCCCGACGTGGCGGCGATGACCCCCGGGAATCCCTTCCCGGCCGCCACATGGATGCTCATGCTCGCCCTGCGGTCCTTGAACGAGCCCGCCATGTTGGCGGCCTCGTCCTTCACGAAGATCCGCGCCCCATGGCCGGGCTCGGCGTACGAACGCACGAGATCGGTCATATTGCGCAGCTCCAGGAGCGGCGTGAGGCCCACGCCCGCCGCACGCTGGATGCCGCGGATGTCCTCCAGCGTATAGCCATGCGCCGACATCATGCCTTCGTAGTCGAAGGCTATCGGACTCCGCTCGAACTCGGCGTAGTCCATGCCGAGCGCGCGCTTCATGATCTCGCCCTTGCGGGCCATGACCTGCTCGTAGCGGGTGGGCATCTCACTCACCCGCTTCCGGGTCCGCGACCGCACGGTACTCGGCCACCCTGGCGCGTACGTCACGGCCGATGGCCACGATCTGCGCGGGAGGGGTGCCGAAGGTGTGGGTGTACCCCGGCTCGATCTCCGAGAGGTGTCCGCGCACCACGCGGCCCGCCATCGTCTCCACATCCACCTCGTCGCCGATGAACGCGGGGCCGCGGGCGAACCCTTTCACCCACGCCCGCAGCGGCTGAGCTGCGGTGTCATCCGGGATTCCGGCCGCGCGCTGGCCCGGCTCAAGGAGCACGTACTCCACTTCCACCCAGTCACCGGCATCGCATCGGATCGCGTCGCCCATCTCGCACTCCCTATTCGCTCGGCGTCCAGAACCGCGGGATCGGAAGATCGGTCACTGTGAGTATGCCCGCCGGCGCGTCGACGATCAGCGGGATGTAGTTGCCCGTCGACGCGTACGTACCCTTGCCGCCGGGGATCTCAGGCTTGTTCGACATGTGCACTTCCGGGTCGCCGACGATGCGGATGTAGTCGCCCGTCTCCACTCCCTCGAGCTCGGGATGTATCTGCTGCGGGTGCACGAGCTCGATCTTGAGCTCACCGTGGCTGTAGCCCCGCCCGATGTGACGGCAGCCGCAGACGTCGCCGGGTGCGACCTTCACATGCGGAGTCTCCCGCGGCACCGATGTGACGATCGCCTCACGTGTCTCCACGACCTCGTCGATCTCCCAGCCGAGCGCATCGGCGATGAGCCCGATGGACTCAGGGAACCCGATATGACCGACGATCGTGCCGTCGGCGACGCCCCGCTCGAACTCCTCCACGGTGGTGCCTACGCCCTGGCTCTGCATCACGGTGGGACCGAACGGCGAGAGGTCGTTCACGCGCTCGGCCTCGATGCGATCGATCCGGAGGCAGATGGAGCTCCACGCCACGACGAGGGCATCCAGGATGAAACCGGGGTTGATGCCGGTGCCGAGAATGGAGACGTCGTGCTCCATCGCGAGCTCCTCGAAGCGATCCGCCCAGTCGGCATCGCTCGCCCACGGGTACGCGAGCTTCTCGGCGATACAGAGGACGTTCGCCCCGGCTTTTGCGCACGCCTCGACCTGGTCGGAAACCTCGTGGAGGTTGCTTTGCGTGCAGATGCAGACCACGTCCGGCTTTTTGGCCAGCACGGACTGGGCATCGGCCGTCATGCACACGTCACAGGTCCGGCCGAGCAGCTCCCCCACGGGTCTGCCTTCTTTGGCCGGGTTGGTGACGATCGCCCCAACCAGCTCGACATCGTTGGGACGGTCAAGGATGAAGCCGAGGAGCCCTTGCCCCATCATGCCGGTACCCCACACCGCGACCTTGATCATCGAGACTCCTCCCGTGGCTATGCGAAAAGGACGTACTGCTATGCAGTAACGATACCCTGACCGCGCCGCGGGAGGAACGCCGGCATCCCTCCGATGTCACATCCCGGACAGAACCGGGGCCGTGAGATCTGCCGCCGAAGGGATCGGGAACGGCGTTGCCGACGTCTCCTCACCCGGGTCGACGAAGATGTGACAGCTCGTGCACTCCACCTGCGTGAAGTCGGGACCGGGGTGGCAGCGCAGGCAGTACTGGTTCAGCCATGGCCGCTCCTCGTGCACCCCGATCGCGGGATGCGTGAAGTGGACCTCCGACCAGGTGGTGGGTCGATGGCAATCGAGACACGCGGTGGGACCCACGTGCGGGATGTCGGCGATGTGGCAGCTCTCGCAGGCGCGCGGAGCGTCGTCGCTGAAGCGCAGCGTCGGGTGGCAGAGCGTGCAGGGCCGCTCCGAGTGGGCCGTGCCGAGCTTGATCTCCCCCGGATGCTCCTCGAGGATGATCGCCGACCAGCGCGAGGGCGTGTGACACATCACGCAGTTGGTGTACTGGGTCCCGTGCGGGCCATCGTGGCAGCTGTTGCACGTACCCGTGCCGTCGCCGATGTTGACCGCGTACTTGTAGTTGGGATGGCACGCATTGCAGCTCAGGTCACCGTGGATGCCCACGAGTTCGAACCTCGTTGCGTGCACGAAGGTCGACGGCTTGAACCCGGCGGTGGTGTGACAGTCCTGACACGCTCTCAGCCCGCCGTGAGCCGTACCGTGACACCCCGTGCACACGGTCGGTGTCCCATCGTAGATGCCCTGCGGGTGGCACGCCTGACAATCGAGCTTGGTGTGGCCACCGGTGATCCTGAAGTAGGAATCGTGATCGAACGTCGACGGGACGAAGCCGAACGGTGTGTGGCAGTCCTCGCACCTTGTGAGGTTCGTGTGAGCCACGGTATGGCAGCCGAGACAGACCGTAGGGGTACCGGCGAAGGTGTTGTTCTTGTGGCAGTCAGCGCAGTCGGCCTGTGTGTGCCTGCCTTCGAGCTTGAAGAACAGCGAGTGGTCGAAGCCGGGAAGCGGGTCCCATCCACGCGAGGGTTCGTGACAGTCTTCACAGTTCGTGAGTCCGCCGTGGTTGACCCCGTGACAGTCAACGCAACCCCTGTCGGACGCGTCGGGGTCCACGCCCGCGGTGTGACACTCGAAGCACGAGATCCCCTCGTGGCCGCCCTCAAGGGAGAGGTGTCCTTCCGGGACCGCCCGCTGGAGCGACCACGCCACGGCCGTGTGGCACGGAGCGCACGCCACGGCGCCCACACCGTGCGGTGAACGGGCGGCATGGCAGGTCTCGCAGTCGGGTGATATCGGCTCCTCAGCCTCGGTATGACAACGCTCGCAACCGATGATCGCGTGGAAGGAGACGTTGAAGTCGGGGTTGTCGTGCGTGTAATGCACCACGAGCCACGTCGACGTGGTGTGACACGACTCGCACGTGCCGTCATCGTACGGCGCCTCGTGAGCGTAGTCGTGAAGCGGGACCTTGCACGAAGTGCACGGCTGCGAACCCACCTCGGGGTGCTCCTGGGCCTCGGCAGACTCGGGCTGGTAGTGCGCGTACTGCACCACCACGAGGCCGGCCACGATGACGACCAGCGCCACGAGGATCAGCACCCCTGCAACGGCGGACGTACGCTTCCTTGCCTGTGGTGTCATCGACCCTGCCGATCCGTCTGCGAGTACCGCGCCCGATGCCGGCCGACATGCGAGCGTTCGTGCATACCACTACAAGCTGTATAGTACGCGAAATCATGGGCGTTTGCAGGGGACGCAGCGGTGCTATCCACCGAGATATGCACGCTTCAGTTCGGGATTCTCAAGAAGCTCGGCTGCGGTGCCCTCGGTGAAGAGCCGCCCACCCTGCAACACGTAACCACGATCGGCGATGGACAGGGCGGCGTTCGCGTTCTGTTCCACCACGAAGACCGCCACACCCTGCTCGTTCACCTGTTGGATGAGCTCGAAGTTCTGGTCCACGAGCGCGGGCGACAGGCCCATCGACGGCTCGTCCATGCAGATGAGCTTGGGCCGGCTCATCAACGCCCGGCCGAACGCGACCATCTGCTGCTCACCGCCGGAGAGCGTGCCTGCGCGCTGCTTGCGCCGCTCGGCGAGCTTGGGGAAGTACTCGTAGACGCGCTCGAGGTCCTCGGCGATGCCTGAAGCGTCGTTGCGCGTGTACGCCCCCATCTCGAGGTTCTCCACCACAGTGAGGTGCGGGAACAGCCGACGGTTCTCGGGTACGGTCGCTATGCCGCGCTTGATCCGCTCGGCGGTCCTGAGGTTGTTGATGACCTCGCCCTCCCAGAGCACCTGCCCTTTGGTGGGCTTCACGATGCCGAGGATGGTCTTCATCGTGGTGGACTTACCCGACGCGTTACCGCCGAGCAGACACACGATCTCGCCCGGATACACCGTGTAGTTCACGCCCTTGAGGATCTGGATCCGCCCGTAGAAGGTCTGGACGTCCCGGAACTCAAGCAGTGGCGTCTGCTGCTCGCTTGCCAAGATAGGCCTCCACAACCTGGGGGTCGTTGGCGACTTCGTCGTAGGTGCCCTCGGCGATCTTCACGCCGTGGTCCATCGCGATGACCCGGTCGGACACACCCTCCACCACATGCATGTCATGCTCGATCATGAGGATCGTATAGCCCTTCTCCCGGAGCAGCTTGATCTGCTCCATCACCTCGTGCGATTCGGCGGGGTTCATGCCTGCCACCGGCTCGTCGAGGAGCAGTAGCGCGGGGTCAGAGGCCAGCGCGCGCGCGATCTCGAGCCGGCGGCGGTTCGCGTACGAGAGCGAGTACGCCGGCTGCGACTGGCGGGGGCCCGAGAAACGCCCGGGGAACATGTCGAGGATCTCCCGCGCCTTCTCGCGCATCGCCCGCTCCTCACGACGCACGTTGGGGAGGCGCAGCATCGATGCGACGACACCGCCGCTGGTGACGGAGTGCATGCCTACCAGAACGTTTTCCATCACGCTCATGTTGGTGAAGAGCCTCAACGACTGGAAAGTGCGCGAGATGCCCTTGTCGTGCACCACGTCGGCGCGCAGCCCGGCAATGCTCTCCCCTTTGAGGAGGATGTCGCCCGAGTGCGGCTCATAGAGACCGCTGATGAGGTTGAACGTGGTGGTCTTGCCGGAGCCGTTAGGCCCGATGATCGAGACGATCTCGTTCTCCTCGACGGTGAACGACAGTGTGTCGACGGCCTTGAGTCCGCCGAACGACATGGACACATCCTGCAGTTCGAGTACGCTGCCCATGCCTACACCTCCAGGTCCTTCTCGCCCTCTTCGAGGTCGAAGAGGGATTGCCGTGTCCGTTCCAGTTCGCGCGGATCCACTTCATGCGACTCATACCGGAAGATCTTGTCGGGGATGAGTCCCTCAGGCCTGAAGATGACCATCACCACGATGAGGATGCCGTAGATGAGCATCCGGTAGACCTCGAAATCGCTCCGTGCGGCGCCAGCGGCCTGCCGGATGATCTGCGGAAGCGCCTGCAGCACGATCGCGCCGATGACCACGCCGGGGATCGAGCCCATGCCGCCGAGGACGACCATGCACACAACGATGACCGACTGCATGAAGAGGAACGACTCGGGGCTGATGACGTTGCTGTAGTAGGCGAAGAGCGAACCGGCGAACCCGGCGATGCCGGCCGAGAGCACCACAGCGAGCATCTTGGCGCGCGAGGCGGTGATGCCTGCCGAGACGGCGGCGAGCTCGTCTTCCCGGAGCGCGTTCCACGCCCGGCCGATTCTTGAGTTCTTGAGGTTGGTGAGCAGCACTGCCAGCACGATCACGCACACCAACACGAGGTAGTAGTACTCCACAGGCTTGTCGATCACGAGCCAGGCGGCGAGCCCCCCGGCGCCACGATCGGCCGAGGAGGACAGCGCAGGCGGATAGATGCCCGTGATGCCGTTGGGGCCGTTGGTCAGCGGCACCAGGTTGGTGATCGTGAGCCGCACGATCTCGCCGAAGGCCAACGTCACGATGGCGAGATAGTCACCGCGCAGGCGGAGCGTGGGCACACTGATCAAGAATCCTGCCACCATGGCGACCAGCGCGCTCAGGGCGAGCACCGCCAGGAACGGCCACTGGAGGCCGAACTTGGGCGACGAGAGCAGCGCTGTCGTGTAGGCGCCGAACGCGAAGAACGCGATGTAGCCGAGATTGAGGAGCCCGGTCTCGCCCATCACGATGTTGAGACCGAGCGACAGCATCACGAAGATCAGCGAGATCACGCCCACTCGCAGCCATGCCGTCTCCACGAGTCCCGCCACGTTCAGCAGCGGGAAGACCCCCGCGATCACGATCGCCAGCGCCCACCAGACCCAGCCGGGCAACCTGGAGAGCGCGTCATGAAGGCCCGACCTGCCATCCCGTGTCATCGTCTTGGCGGTCATCGGCTACACCTTCTCCGTGATTGCTTCGCCGAGGATGCCCGACGGCCGGAACATGAGGATGACCATGAGCACCGCGAAAGCGATCACCGGCTGCCACCGCGTGTCGATGCGCGCCGAGGCGTTCACGAACATGTACGCCGCCACAGCGGCCAGGAACACGTTGCCCATCATGAGCCGCATGGCGTGGGCGGCCGACACCGAGAGCAGCGCGTCCGTGCGCTCAGCCATGAGAACGCGCACGCCGTGGTACGGCGTGAGGCGGTACACGTTCACGATGCTCTGCTCGTACTCAGGCGTACGGCGGTCCGGAGAGATGTGCCCGACCCGCTGGCGCGGCACATGCACCATCTGCACGTACAGGCCGAGCACCAGGCCGGCCAACACGAACCACGCGAGGAAGCCGAGGTCGACGCTCACGCCGTAGGTCTCGGTCATGCCGAGCACGATCGCTCCCACGACCGCCCCGGGGATGTTTCCGATACCGCCAAGCACGGCGGCGGTGAACGCCTTGAGCCCGTACAGGAAGCCCGCGTCGTACTTGAGCGAGCCGTAGTACATCACCACGAGGAGGCCACCGATACCTGCGAGCGCGGAGCCCACGAGGAACGTGAAGGCGATGGTCCGGTTGGTGTCGATGCCCATCATCTCGGCGGCTTCCATGTCCTGGGATGTCGCACGCATCGCCTTGCCGATGCGTGTGGACTTCACAAGGTAGGTGAGGCCCACCATCAGCAGCGCCGAGACCGCGATGATCACCAGAGCGAGCACGCGGATCCTCACGCCGAACAGACCCACAGACGCCGAGGACAACTCGAGTGTGGGGATGGTCACCGGCTTGGAGCCGAAGATGAGGATGATCAGCTGCTGAAGAGCGATTGAGACACCGATGGCCGAAAGAAGCGGGATGATCCGCGACCGCCCTCTCAGCGGCCGGTATGCTATGCGCTCGATGACGAAGCCGAGCACCATGGGAACCAGGACGGCGACCGCGAGAGCAGCCACCAGAGCGCCGGCAAGCATCAGCGGTGAACTGTCCGCATCGACACCGACGGCTAGCAGTGTGAACGCCGCCACATAGCCGCCCACGGTGAACACCTCGCCATGGGCGAAGTTGATGAATTTCAGCACGCCATAGACCATCGTGTAGCCGAGCGCGATCAGCGCGTAGATCATGCCTACGGTGAGACCGCCTATGGTCACGCTTACGATGTGATCAAGGCTCACGCGGTGCTCCTTGCCAGTGAGATGTGCCGCCCTGCCCTGTGCCGTGCATTCTGCACTATTCACACAGTCCGTGCATCAATGCACGCCGACTTCTTCGAAAAGCTCCGGGCTTACGCGGAGGGCGTAGGAGACTTCCTACGCCCTCCGGCCACTCATACGATCCGTAGCAGTGCTACTGAGCGGAGACCCAGTTGCCCGCCTCGACCTTGTACCGCGGAACGTTCGACGGGGTCAGACCCTCGACCACGATGTCGCCCTTGGCGACTGCCCCGCTCGCCTCGGTGGCGAACCCGAACGTACCGGTGACGCCCTCATAAGTGAGGCCCTGGAGCGCCGCGATGACGTCCTCGGTGTCGGTGGAGCCCGCCTGCTTGATAGCGGCGATCAGCGCGCCGAACGCGTCGTAGTTGTTCTGCGCGTACGGGCCGACTTCCTCGCCGTACGCCGCCGTGTACTTCTCGGCGAATGCGGCGTAACCAGGCTGCTGCTCCTCGGGGAAGCCGCCGAAGGTGGCGAGGCAACCCTCGGCGTTCTCTTCGCCGCCCGACTCGGCCACGAACTCGGCCGAACGGATGCCGTCGCCGCCCATGAAGATCACGTCACCAAGACCGGCCTCGACCATCTGCTTGCGCATGAGGCCCGCCTCCGGGTGGTACCCGGTGAAGATGATAGCGTCGGGAGCGAACTCCTTGACGTTGGCCACCTGGGCCGACAGGTCCTTGTCGCCCGACTGGCAGTTCTGGCGCAGCGTCTCCACGCCCTCGGCCTGGAGCGTGGCCTCGGCCACGTCGGCAAGCCCCACGGCGTACGCGCCGTTATCGTCCATCAGCACGACCTTCTCGGCGCCAAGCTCCATGGCCCAGACCGCGAGGGCCTCGCCCTGGATGGCGTCGTTCCAGCAGGTGCGATGGAACGTGTCGGTACCGGTCTCGTTGGCCGCAGGCCCGGTGACCGAACCGCTGATCTGCGGGATCCGATTCTCGTAATAGATCGGAATCGCCGAGAGCGTGGCACCCGTGGTCAGGCTGCCGATCACGCCCACGACACCCTCGTCGACCATGGTCTGCGCCACGACCGCCGACTCGGCAGGCTCGGCCTTGTCGTCAAGGATGACGAGCTCGACCTTGTAGGTGGTGCCGTCCATCTCGAAGGTGCCGAAGTCCTCGAGCGCGAGCTCGACGCCGTTCTTCGCCGCAGCGCCGTAGTCCGGCAGCGGCCCAGTAAGTGCGGTCTGGACGCCGATCTTGATCGTCTCGACCTCGCCACCGGTGGTGGTGTCCTGCCCGCCGTCGCCGTCGCCCTCATCCTCGGCAGCACAGCCTGAAAGGCCGAACATGCTGAGCGCGAGAGCGGCCGTGAGCAGCAGCGCAAGCGCCTTGCGTGTCCGCTCATGCCACATAACGTACCCCCTTGCCTATCGAGATAGCACCGCTATCTGGTTGGTTGGGGGATTGTAACGCTTTGGTACCAATGAATCCAGCCCCGGATATGGGCCACGTCCCGTCAAGTGGTGTATGAAGCCCACTGCTCCGGCCTCGAGTATCTCACTCAGCCGGCCATGAGCGCGGGCACCACCTCCTGATCGAGCCCGTCGTTGACGACGAGGACCGGCTGCTTCGCCTTCTCGATCGACTCGACCGACATGTAGCGCCGGCTCACCTGCCACTCGTCGTGCTGCTCGAAGAGCACCGATCCCACGAGCCGGATGATGCTTCCGCGGTTCGGGAAGATGCCCACGACGTCGCTTCTGCGGCGGATCTCGCGGTTGAGGCGCTCCTGGGGGTTGTTGGACCAGATCTGGCGCCAGTGGGCGGTCGGGAACGTAGAGAACGCGGTGATGTCGGCTGCGGCGTCCTCAAGCATCATCGCCACGTCGGGGAAGCGTTCCTCGAGCTGGCCGACGACACGGGCGAGCTGGGCTGCGACCTCTTCCGGGCACGGTTGGGCGAAGATCGTGCGCACGAGGGTGGCCACGAACGGCTGGGCGGACTTGGGTACGCGGGTGAGCACGTTTCGCATGAAGTGGGTGCGGCATCGCTGCCAGGCCGCACCGGGCAGCACGGCCTCGATGGCTGAGATGAGCCCCTTGTGGGAGTCCGATACCACGAGACGCACGCCTGAGAGGCCACGGGCGACCAGGTCGCGCAGGAAGGCGGTCCATGCCGCACCGCTTTCCTCGGTGAACGTGTCGAGGCCGACGATCTCACGGCGTCCCTCGGGGTTCACCGCGGTAGCGACGATGCACGCGACCTTCACCACACGGCCTCCCTCGCGCACGCGCACGGCGAGCGCGTCGACCCACAGGTACGGGTAGGCCCCGTCGTCGAGCGGGAGGCTCCTGAAGGCGGCGGCCTCCTCGTCGAGCGTCTTGGCCAAGCGCGAGACCTGCGAGCGTGAGATGCCCTCGATGCCGAGCGTCTTGACGAGCCCGTCCACGCGTCTGGTCGATACACCCCGCACGTAGCACTCGGCGATCGCCGCCACGAGCGCCCGTTCTGCGCGCCTTCGGCTCTCCAAGAGCCAGTCCGGGTAGCAGGCGCCCTCACGCAGCTTGGGCACAGCAAGCGGGATCGTGCCGACACGGGTGTCGAGCTCGCGCTCGCGGTAGCCGTTGCGGCGGTTCACGCGCTCGTCGCTCCGCTCGCGAAAGCCGGCGCCGCACAGCGCATCGGCCTCGGCGCCCATGGGTTCTTCTGCGAACACCTTGAGCATCTCGCGCATCACGTCGAGATCGGCATCCTCAAGCGTCTTGCGCAGCCAGGTCAGTCGGTCCATGTTGTCCTCGGTCACTGTCTCCTCCTCGGTTCCGGGTCTCATCACCCTCGAGGATGGAGCAGTGGCCGCCTCATGTCAGGCGGCCGGGCCTTCGTACACCACTTCCGGGGACGTTAACAAGGGCAATCCTTACGACACGAAGTACCTCGTTGCCGGAGATACCAATGTGAGCGCAGTGACGCCTCGGGTCGACGGCTTCTGGGAGAACCCCGACCAGGACGATCCCGACAAGGGCATCAAGCTGATCCGCTGGGACCAGACCGTCGACAACCTGGACGACTACTCATGGGAGTATCCGGGCGACAATGCGCAGGCCCAACGTGGCTATCTCCGAGGCGACCTGCTCGTGCTCGGATACACCTGAACGCCCAACTGGCGCTCGGCCCGCAATGCGAACGACATCTACAACCTGTACGTGCGCCGCTCCTTTGACGGTGGCCGCACCTTTACCACCACGCCCGCGAGCGACCCGTACGGGGTCTACGACTACAACGGCCAGGGCGCCGTGTGGTCCGAGCTGTTCCGCAACCCGCAGGAGGGGACCACAGAGCTCTATGAGCTGACCCTGGCGGCCGGGGAGTTCGAACCCGCGCGGAACATCACGCAGTACAAGAACAACAAGATCAACTGTATCGAGCCGCGGATCGTGCCGCCCGGGCCGGCGGTCGCCGGTTCACCATATCCGGAGGACGTGTCGAGCCTCTCGACGATATGGCTCACATGGGGCACCGGCGCGACCCATGCGGTGATCCACGGAGACAGCGAGGAGGAGGAAGAGGACACGGGCAAGATGCCGCTGGACCTGCAGTACACCTACAGCCTCGACTGGGGCGACACCTGGGTGCTCGAGGAGAAGACCGTGAACCCGGACAGCGACGGCAACTACGCCGGCGAGACCACGTTCCGGCCGTTCTACCTCGCTAAGGGTGACTCCATGCAGGGCGAGGCGCAGGTGAAGCTGAGCGCGGACGCGTCGAAGGCGTTCGTGGTGTGGAACGACGAAGGCATCCCGCTGGAGCTGCTCGCCGATCCATCGAAAGTGGAGATGGACACGTTCTTCCGGCGCATCATGCCGTACGAGATCGAGCACAACCAGGCGTTGGCCGATCCGGTGTTCACCGCTTCACCGACGATCATCCAGTAGGATCCGCTATCACCGTGTGCGCCCCGGTCGCCGTTTCCGGCCGGGGTGTACACTGTGCACGGCAGAGGCCCGCTCGGCCGCCATTGCGGCAGATCGATCGCGGAGGGGGAGTCCATGGCACATGCGGAGGCGGGGAGACGGATCCGAGTGACGGTCGTAGCGGACAACAACGGCCCGGTCCCGGACGAAGAGCATCCCGTTCCTCGGCTCGGCACCGCGTGGGGCTTTGCGTGTGTGGTGGAGACGGGCGACGAACGCATACTGTTCGACACCGGCAGCGATGGGGCGATGCTGATCGCCAACATGGATGCCCTCGGCATCGACCCGACAGGCATAGACGCGCTCGTGATCTCCCACGAGCACTGGGACCACGTGGGTGGGATCGACGCGCTGCTCGATGCGGGCGCACGGCCGGTGGCATATGTGCCTCGCTCGTTCACCGATGAGTTCCGCCATGGGTTGGCGGCACGGATCACCGTGGTGGAAGTCACGGAACCGGCAGAGGTCGGCGTTCGCGCGCATTCGACAGGCGAGCTCGGCACCTCGATCGTGGAGCAGGCACTCGTGGTGCGATCCGCGGTGGGTCCCGTGGTGATGACCGGGTGCGCACATCCCGGTATCGCCCGGATCGTGCGCTCGGCGGTATCCGGCGATCGCCCGGCTCTCGTGATGGGCGGCTTCCATCTCAAAGACGCCACAGAGCACGAGATCGCGGCCACGGTTGAGGAGTTGCGCACGCTCGGCGTTGTGCGGGTGGCGCCCACGCACTGCACGGGCGACGCGGCACGCACACGCTTCGCCCTCGAGTTCGGTGACGATCACATCCCGGTCGGCGTGGGTACGGTTATCGAGGTTGACGCCTGATACCGCCCCCTTGCACCTTGGCGTACCATACCCGTGAGACGTTCAGCTGCCGACGGACCGCATGCGCCAACAACGATGTGTGTCCGACCCCTACGATCCGGAGGCGAGCATGACCAACGCGAATGACACGCATGACACCACCAGCGAGAGCGCGCGTGCGCGTGAACTCACCGCGCGCGGCATCGATGCGGCCCGGAGCGGCGACCACGAGGCCGCGGTCGGCTCGTTCACCGAGGCCGAGGAGGTCGCCCGCGACAACGGTCTGCTCGATCTCGCCGCCGGTGCGGCGGTGAACCGCGGATGGGCGCTCTGGCTCGCGGGCGACAGGGATGGCTCGACCGAGGCGTACGAGCAGGCTGCGCGACTCGCGCGGGAAGCGGGCGATGCAACGCGTCTGATGCTCGCGCTCGGGAACCTCGGCATCGCTCACACAGCGGCCGGTCGGCATGAGGATGCGCTCGCGGTCTACGAGGAGTACTTGCCGCTTGTTGCAGAGGACCCCGATGAAGCGATCGACGCCCACCTCAACTGCGCCACGGCGCTCGTGAACCTCGGCAGATACGAGGACGCAAACGGTCACCTTGACGAGGCCGAGCGGATCGCGCAGGACAGCGGGGGCACGGCGATCGTGAGCGTGCATCTGAACCGCGGCGCGATCCGCGAGCGGATCGGCAACAGCGACGAGGCGTTCGCGCTCTACTGGAAGGCGTTCGACACCGTTGACGAGGAGCGCGAGCCGGGGCTGTTCGGCACCGTGATGCTCGCGCTCGCCAGGGCGTACGCGCGCTCGGGTGAGGACGCGCACGCAAGCGACTGCTACGGGGAGGCGGAACGCGCCTTCCGGTACACGGAGGAGCAGGACCGCCTCGCGCAGGCGCTTCATGAGCACGCAGCGGCGCTGCTCCGTGTGGGACTCGTCGACCAGGCGCTCGACGCGTGGCGCGAGGAAGAACCGATCCTGTGCGAGATGGGCGATCATCTGGCGCTTGGCGAGTGCCTCCTGCAACAGGCTCTGGCCACCCGGGAGCGGATGTCCGACTTCAGCTCCGATATGAAGTTCACGGAGGCCGCGGCGGCGTTCCGCCGTGCGGGTGCCGTCGATCGCCTTCCCGAGCTGATACAGGCGCACGCGTTCTGGCTCCGTGAGCACTTCATGGACACCAACGCCATGAAGCGTATGCGTGAGGTGTTCGAGGCATTGGCCGAGTCGCCCAACGCGGCCGTGGAGTCGCGCGCCCATGCGTTGCACGCGCTCATGCTGGCCGATGCCGGCGACCACGAGGCGGCGTTCGGCGCCATCGACCAGGCCGAAGCGGTCGCAACCGGTGCGGGTGACGCGGAGGCGATCACTGGGGCCCGTGCACGGCGTGCGTACGTGATGGCGCGGAACGGAGAGCCCGCCGAGGACGTGAAAGCGCAGCTGAAGGGGGCCGAGGCGCACGCAGATGCCGAGGGCCATGGCCGGAAGGGCGCCTACGCAGTGGAGGCGGTCGCACTTGAGATCGAGGAACGGTGCGGCGAGGAGTACGCTGGGCTTCTTGGCAGCGCGTTGCCCGAAGAGGTCGATCTCGGATAGGATGTGCGTGTGCGTCACGAAGGCGCACGCGGGTGGAGCAGATCCACGTTTCGTCACACCGATCGTCAAACCGATGGCCACGAGAGGCCACGCGCGATACGACGTCGCCGTGGCCTTTCTGTATGCATGGCGGAGAAGGGGGCGGCATGACCGGAGTGGTGAAGGCGTCTCACAGGCTCGAGCCCGGGGTGCGGGACGGGCTTCCCGCAGGTCTTCTGGAGGCGGTCGACTTCCACGGTCACCTGTGCCCCGGATTGACCATCGGTTACCGGGCGGCATCCATCGCGATGGAGCGTCTCGGCGTGACCCGCGGCTCGGATGAGGAGCTCGTGGGCATCGTGGAGACTGACGCGTGTGGCATCGATGCATTCCAGTACCTCACCGGCTGCACGCTCGGCAAGGGCAATCTCATCTTCCGCGACCGTGGCAAGCAGGTGTTCACGCTCGTCCGGCGCCACGATGGCGCGGGGGTGCGTGTCGCGCTTCGGGGTGACGCGCTCGGCGCCGATCCCGAGCGGGCACGCCTCAAAGCGCGGGTGATGTCGGGCGAGGCCACGAGCGACGAGCGGGCCGAACACCAGCGGGGCAGCACCGACCGGGTCTTCGAGCTGCTGGCGCTGCCCTCCGAGCGGTTCGGGAACGTCAGCGATGTGCGGGTGGATCTGCCGCCGAAGGCCGGGTTGTTCCCCTCGGTCACCTGCGCGGTGTGCGGGGAGGCGGTCATGGAGCCGCGTGCCCGCGTGCGGGGCGGCGCGCCGTGCTGCATCCCGTGCGCCACACGGTACGGCCGGGGTTGGGAGATCAACGTCTAGCGCGCCGTAAGCGCGCCGTCCGAGGGGAGACGCACGTGAGGAAGTCAATCAGGGTAGCGGTTGCCGGCGTGTTGACGCTCGCGCTGATGTTCGGTCTGTCGATCTCGGCGGGATGCGCCGCCGACGCAGAGGCGCCGCAGGATGCTGTGCCAGCTGCCGGGGAGCCTGCGGAGCGCACCGTCACCGACCTTGCCGGGCGCGAGGTGCGGATTCCTGCCGAGGTGGACCGCGTTGCGGCGATCGGGTCCGGCGCGCTGCGTCTCGTGGTGTACGCGGGCGGCGCCGATCGCGTTGTGGGTATCGAGGAGTTCGAGACGCGTCCGCCCGTAGCGCGTCCGTACACGTTGGCGAATCCGGGGCTCCTCGAGTTGCCGGTGATCGGCGCGGGCGGTCCCGATTCCACGCCCGATGCCGAGCGGCTGCTCGCAGCCGCGCCGGACGTGATCTTCGTGAACCAGATCGCCGATGCCGAGGGCGCCGAGAAGCTCGAAGCATCAACCGGCATCCCCGTGGTGGTCGTGAGCTACGGCAGCCTCGGCACGCTCGATGAGCCGTTCTTCGTGTCGATGGAACTCGTGGGCCAGGTCCTCGGAACCGACGAGCGCTCCGCAGAGGTGGTCACCTACGTGCGCGATGCGCTTGAGGATCTTGCGGCACGCACGGCCGACGTTCCGGACGTCGGCAAGGCCACCGCCTACGTTGGCGCCCTCGGCTTCAAGGGCGCGCGCGGGATGGAGAGCACGCAGCCGAAGTACCTGCCGCTCGCTGCGATCGGCGCGCTGAACGTTGCGGGGTCCGTGGAGCAGACCAGCGCGGTGATGATCGACCGGGAGCAGCTCGTGGCGTGGGAACCCGATCACATCTTCCTCGACCTCGGCGGACTCTCGCTGGTGCGCGAGGACGTGCGGGCCGACCGCGGATTCTACGAGGGGCTTACGGCCGTGAGCGAGGGCCGCGTGTACGCGCAGCTGCCGTTCAACAACTACTCCACCAACGTTGAGGTGGCGCTCGCCGACGCGTACTACGCCGGGACCGTGCTCTTCCCCGACCGCTTCGCCGATATCGATCCGGCCGCCAAGGCCGACGAGATCGCCACAGTGCTCGCCGGGGAACCGGTCTACGACCGCCTGGTCGCCATCTACGGACAGGGCTTTGGCGCCATCGACCTTCTCGGCGGGGAGTGAGCGTGTCACACGAACACGACTACAAGCTCCGGTACGCCGCCTACACCAGGCGGAAGGTGGCGGTGACTACCGGCCTGGCACTCGCGGTGGTGCTGGCGGCGGTGTACGCGGTGTACGCCGGCTCATCGGGCCTTTCCCTGTCCGAGGTGCTCCGAGCTCTGGCCGGCACGGGTGACGAGGCCACCTCACTCATCGTGTGGAACATCAGGATGCCGCGGGTGGTCGCGGCCTTGGTGGCCGGCATCGGGCTTGCGGTCTCCGGAGCGGTGATGCAGGGGGTGCTCCGCAACCCGCTCGCCTCGCCGTTCACGCTCGGTGTCTCCCAGGGCGCGGCCTTCGGCGCAGCGCTCGCGATCATCGGTTTCGGCGCCGGAGCCTCGGGCACGGCGGCGGCAGACGCGGTACGGATCTCCAACGTATGGTCGGTGGCGGGATTCGCCTTCGTCGGCGCGATGGCCGCCACGCTGGCCGTGCTGGCGATCTCCCGCACGCGGGGAGCCACGCCTGAGACGATCGTGCTCGCCGGTGTGGCGCTCGGTTCGCTCTTCTCGGCGGCCACAGCACTCATGCAGTACTTCGCCGAGGATACCCAGGTGGCGGCCGTGGTCTTCTGGACGTTCGGTGATCTCGGACGGGCCGCCTGGCGCGACGTGGGTCTGATGGCGGTCGTCGTGGGCGTGTGCGTCACGTACTTCTTCTGGCACCGCTGGGACTACAACGCGCTCGAGACCGGCGCCGAGTCTGCGCACGGGCTCGGCGTGCACGTGGAGCGCGTACGACTGCTCGGTATGCTCGCCGCGTCCTTCGCCACGGCGGCGATAGTCGCGTTCCTCGGCATCATCGGGTTCATCGGCCTGGTGGGGCCGCACCTCGTGCGCCGCGTGATGGGGAGCGACCACCGCTTCCTGCTTCCCGCGTCGGCGGCGGCCGGGGCGCTCCTGCTGCTCGTGGCCGACACCGTGGGCCGCACGCTCATCTCGCCGGTGGTCCTGCCGGTGGGCGCCATCACGTCGTTCCTCGGCGCGCCCCTCTTCCTGTACCTGCTGGTGGCGAGGAGGCGGTCGGCATGATGCTCCGGGTGGAGGGCGTGACGTTCGCCTACCGCAGCGTCCCCGTGCTGGACGGGGTGGACTTCTCCGTGGACCCCGGCGAGTTCCTTGCCGTGCTCGGCAACAACGGCGCCGGGAAGTCCACGCTCCTCAAGTGCGTGATGCGCATCGTCCGGCCGCACGCAGGGGCGGTCTACCTCGACGAGCGGGACGTACACGCGTTGCGTGGCAGCGAGCGTGCGCGCAGCATCGGGCATGTCCCGCAGCGCTCCGAGACGAGCCACATGACCGTGTACGATGCGGTGCTGGTGGGCCGGACGCCGCACATCACATGGAGCGCCTCGCACGACGACCACCACGTGGTGGAGCGCGTGCTGGCCGAGTTGGGTCTCGAGGACCTTGCGATGCGTCCGATCGACGAACTCTCCGGCGGTGAGCTGCAGAAGACGGTGATCGCGCGTGCACTGGCCCAGGAACCACGTGTCCTCTTGCTTGACGAGCCCACCTCGAGCCTGGACTTGCGCAATCAGCTCGACGTGCTCGCAACGGTGAAGCGTGTGACCTCGGCGCAAGGGGTGGCGGTGATCGCGGTGATGCACGACCTCAACCTCGCGCTCCGCTTCGCCGACGTGTTCTGCCTGCTGGCGGACGGCCGCGTGCATGCGTGCGGCGGGCGTGAGGTCATCACGTCCGAGAACGTCTCGCACGTGTACGGCGTGCCGGTGAGCATGACCACGGTGGATGACATGCCCCTCGTGGTGCCGCTCTAGCGCCCGCCCGTGCGCTCTCGCCGTCTCGTGCGGGGTGCTATAACGGTTCCTACAGTTCGCGCGTCATATACGAGTAGCCGAGGTGCCCCTCGCCGTCGGTGGCTATGTGCAGGACCCTCTCATCTCCGGGCTCACCGAAGAGGTAGTTGCCCTGCTTGATGCCATCGGTGGCTTTCCACGTGTACTGTTCCACCACGGTGGCGTTGTCGCCTCCCACGGCTTCCACCATGCGCCCGGCAAGCTCGAGGAAGCTCGCTCGCTCGGCATCGGTCATGGGATCGGGTGTGGCGCCCTTAACGCTTACCGTGTCGTCCACGTAGTCCCATTGCCAGTCGTTCTCAACGTCGCGGAGCGTGATGGTGATGACGTGGTCGCCCGAGGACCACTGCAGCGCGCCATACCCCT
>Ga0209614_1000681_pt1 | contig 28791 bp, 20 predicted proteins | sample BlaSprsedimmetaG_FD_185484 | JGI IMG/M metagenome (GOLD analysis project Ga0209614, IMG submission 185484) | Hot spring sediment bacterial and archeal communities from California, USA to study Microbial Dark Matter (Phase II) - Blank Spring... ... | reverse complement strand
GCATTATCCCCCCGCCGCCCGCAAAGGAGACGCCCCCCGCTGACGACTCGGAGCTGACCCGGCCCATTCGCATCGAGGAGGGGCGCACCATCGGAATCACCCCGCCGCCGCTCCCGGCAGATTCCGACACGCCGACGCGCGCCATCCCGCGCGTGCAGCAGCCCCAGAGTTGGGATGCGATGACCGTCCCTATGGCCCGGCAGACGCCGCCCCCAGCGGCCCCGCCCGCCAAGCCCAAACGCAAGCGCCGCCCCATCGCCTGGACCTCGCTCTTCTTCGGCCTGGCCGCGACGGTCGTGGGCCTCTTCTTCGTGGCGCTGCTGGCCTCGATGATCGGCTACATCTATATCGCCTCGGAGCTGCCGCCCGTGGAGGAGCTGCGCAGCCGCCAGCTCACCTTCGCCAGCAGCCGGATCTACGACCGCGATGGCCGGCTGCTCTACGAGATGATTGATCCGACCGGCGGGCGGCGTACCTATGTTCACTACGGCGACATCTCCCCCTACGTCATCCAGGCGACCATCGCCACGGAGGATCGCAACTTCTTCCAGCACCCCGGCTTCGATCCCATCGCCATCGCGCGCGCCATCTACTACGCGCTGCAAGAACAGGAGGTCGTCTCCGGCGCGAGCACCATCACCCAGCAGGTGGCTCGCAACCTGCTCCTCGAGCCTGAGGAGCGCGTGGAGCAGACCGTCAGCCGCAAGATCCGCGAGATCGTGCTGGCAGCGGAAATCACCCGCCGCTACAGCCGGGAGGAGATCCTGGAGATCTACCTGAACAATATCAACTACGGCAACCTGGCCTACGGCATTGACGCCGCCGCGCGCACCTACTTCGGCGCCACCGCCGATAATTTGACGCTGGCGCAGGCCTCTTTCCTCGCCGGGATTCCGCAGCTTCCCGCCACCTACGATCCTTTCGGCGGCGGGCGGGAGGCCGCACTCACCCGGCACGAGAATGTCCTACGGCTGATGGTCGAGGATGGGCACATCACCGCAGCGCAGGCCCAGGCCGCGACCGAGGAGATGCGCGCCCACGAGTTCAGACCGATCTTCACCGACCGCATCCCTGCCGCGCACTTCGTCGTCTACGTGCGGCAGTGGGTCGAGGAGAATCTGGGGCCGGAGCTGCTCTATCAGGGCAACGGCCTGCGCATCCATACCACATTGGATCAGCAAATGCAGGCCATCGGCGAAGAGGAGGTCGCCAACGGCGTCGCGCGGCTGGCCGAGCGCAATGTCAGCAACGGGTCGCTCGTCGCCATCGAACCGGCCACCGGCTACATCCTGGCGATGGTGGGCAGCGTGGACTTCTACAATAACGAGATCGGCGGCCAGGTCAACGTGAATCTGCGCTGCCGCCAACCGGGATCGGCCATCAAGCCGCTCACCTACCTCGGCGCCTTCGAGCAAGGCTGGACGCCCGCCACCATCCTGTGGGACCTCCCCGTCACCTACACCGACACCGCCGGCAATATCTACGAACCGCTCAACTACGACCGGCAGTTCCGGGGGCCGGTCTCGCTGCGCAGCGCGCTGGCGAATTCGCTCAACGTGCCCGCAGTCAAGACACTAGAATTCATCGGTGTCAATGAGCTGTTGGACATCAGCGCGCGGCTGGGGGCCACCTCCATCGTCTCGCCGCAGCTGGAGTGCCCGGAATATCCCCTCACGAGCCGCCCGCTCTACGGTCTGGCGCTGACGCTCGGCGGCGGCGAGATGAAGCCGCTGGAGCTCACCGCCGCCTACGCGACCTTCGCCAATGGCGGCGAGGCCTTCGCGCCGACCCCCATCCTCTGGATCGAGGATAGCGAGGGGCGCATTCTGGTGGACAACCGCGTCCGCACCGGCGAGCAGGTCATCTCGCCGCAGGATGCTTACCTCATCACCGACATCCTTTCCGATACGGAGGCGCGCTGCCTCGTCTTCAGCTGCCCCAACATCCTGGAGCTGCCGGATCGCCCTGTCGCTGCCAAGACCGGCACGACGAACGATTTTCGGGACGCCTGGACGGTGGGCTACACGCCCGACCTCGCCGTGGGTGTGTGGGTCGGCAACAACGACAACACGCCGATGTCTCAGGTCCCCGGCGGCGCAGGAGCAGCCCCCATCTGGCGCGCCTTCATGGAGCGGGCGCTGGCCAACACCCCGCCTCACCCCTTCCCGCGTCCGCCCGGCATCGTGGAGCGGGACATCTGCGCCCGCTCAGGCTCGCTGCTCAGCGCCGCGCCACACTGTCCGAGCGAGGCCCGCGCGCGGGAGCTCTTCTCATCCAGCGCGCCCGAGCTGCCGCCCGATTGGGTGCAGACCGTGCTCATTGACCAGCCGAGCGGGCTGCGCGCGAACGAGGCCTGTCCCTACAACAATGAGGCGCGTCTCATGGTCGTGCTGGACAACGTGACCGATCCCGCCGGGCAGAACTGGCTCCGCAACTGGGCCGCCCAACAGCAGCTGCCCATCGCGCCGACGGAATACTGCGCCGCTGCGGATGCCCCCCCGCCCAACCTCGCCATCACCTATCCGCAAGCGGGCCAGGATGTCTACGGCATGATTGACATCATCGGTACGGTGCAAATCTACGAGTTCGATAGATACACGGTGACCTACGGTATCGGCGAGCAGCCGCAGGGCTGGGACTGGGTCAGTGGCCCGCATCTCTCCGAAGTCGAAAACGGCCATCTAGCCAGCTGGAGCACTGCCGGACTGACGCCGGGCGTCTACACGCTCCGCATCGTGGCCTCCAATGACCGGGGCGCACAGTTCGATACCGAGGTGCGCGTCAATGTCGTAGGGCCGACCCCCACGCCCACCCTCGAGGTCACCGAAACGCCCACGCCCACACCGACCTTCACGCCGACTCCGACGCCGCTGCCCGCCACCGACACGCCTACCCCTACCCCCACACCGCCCGATTCTCCGCTCCCGACGCCCACACTGGAGGCCACGCCAACGCCGTAAAAGCCAAATCGCATTTGACAGAGGCGTGTATTCATGTTATGATACCGCTGCATTGGATTCTAACCGTCTCGTCTAAAAAGGAGGACACTATCAGCGGAGAGAAGTATTACGCGAACCAGCAAATCCGAGCCAGGGAAGTGCGGGTTATTGACGCCGAGGGCAACAATCTGGGGGTGCTCCCCATCCGAGAAGCCCTACGGGCCGCAGAAGAGGCCGGGCTGGATCTCGTAGAAGTCGCACCTAACGCCACCCCCCCGGTAACACGGGTGATGGATTATGGAAAGTTCTTGTACGAACAGTCAAAAAAGGAGCGCGAAGCGCGCAAAGCGCAAAAACAGGTGGAGATCAAAGAGATCGGCTTGCGACCTAAGACCAACAAGCACCATCTGGGATTCAAAACCAAGAACGCTCGCGGTTGGCTGGAGGATGGGAACAAGGTCAAAGTGCGCGTCCGCTTCCGAGGTCGGGAGATCACCTATCCAGAGGTCGCACTCCAACAGCTGAACGAAATTGCACAGGAACTTGAGGATATTGCTACCGTTGAGCAAGCGCCACAATTGGACGGACGGACAATGCTGATGGTCCTAGCACCAAAGAAGAAAAAAGTTGCAGATTAGGAAGGAGTTATAACGTGCCTAAGATCAGAACTCATAAATCAACTTCCAAGCGCTTTCGCCTTTCCAAAGGCGGCAAGGGTAAGTTGATGCGCACCAAGCAGGGCAAGAGCCACTTGCGGCGCAAGAAGTCAAAGCGAGCACTGCGTCAATATGACGAAATGCTGGTTGTCGAACACAACGGGACCATCCGCCGCGTGAAGCGATTGGCTCCCTATCTTGATCAGAAGTCGTAGAGGTGTAGCGTGAGAGTAAAAGGTGGAGTTGTCACACGCCGACGGCACAAGAAGATTATAAGGCAGACCAAGGGTTATTACGGCACGCGCCATAAGCTCTATCGCCGGGCCAACGAGGCCTGGATGAAGGCCCAGGCTTACGCCTACCGCGATCGTCGCAACCGCAGACGCAACCTGCGCCGGTTGTGGATCACCCGCATCAACGCGGGGGCGCGCTTGCACGGCATCAGCTACAGCCGCTTGATTGATGCGCTCAATAAGTCCAACATCGCGATTGATCGCAAGATGCTGGCCGACCTGACCATCAACGATCCGCAGGCCTTCGCCAAGATCGTCGAAGTCGCCACGCAACAGTAGAAACGGCTGATTCAAACGCCCATAGGGCGGCACACTGTGCCGCCCTATTTGTTGTTACTGAGTGAGCCGCTTTGGACAGGATTTACGAGATTAACAGGATGAGGTTTCCATCCTGTTAATCCTATCGAAACAGTATCTACTCAGGCTCTAGCCGGATCGCCAGATCCGGCGTGGAGGCACAAGCAAATTCCAGGCTGCTATACAATGTAGTCCTAGATAATTTTGACTTGACGGGGATCTGACGATCCCCTTGAAGCCAGGGTGAGTAGTTACTCGAAACATCGGATCGCTTCATGTGACCGCCGATCCCGCGCGCTCTTGCTCGTAGCGTAGAGTGTGCTAAAATCCTGACTTATCCAATCAGCCCAATAGGGGGAGGTATGGCAGAAATAAAGAACACCAAATGGTTTACCTTGGATGTGGTTGAGGCGCTCCACAAGTTGGAGACCGATGCCGAGACGGGCTTGACGACGCAGGAAGCGCAGCGTCGCTTGCAGGTTTATGGCTACAACGAACTACAAGAGAAGCCCCCGATACCACTCTGGCAGCGCATTCTCGCGCAGCTGAGCGATTTCATTGTGATGATCCTGATCGTCTCCGCGGTGATTTCCGCCTTCATGGGAGATATTATCGAAGCAGTGGTGATCATGGCGATTGTGGTGTTGAACACCGCGATCGGAGTGATTCAGGAGAGTAAAGCTGAGGAGTCCCTGGCCGCGCTCAAGAAGATGGCCGCCCCCGATGCGCACGTCTTGCGCGATGCTCACCGGATCACTATTCCCAGCCGCGAGCTGGTGCCGGGTGACATTGTCCTCCTCGAGGCTGGCAACATCATCCCGGCGGATGTGCGCTTGCTCGATAGCGCTAACCTCAAAGTGGAAGAGGCCTCGCTGACCGGCGAATCCATGCCGGTGAACAAACGCGCGCAGGATGTGTTCCCGAATGACGCAACCCTGGGGGATCGCCGCAACTGCGCCTATATGAGCACGATGGTCAGCTATGGACGGGGCACATCTGTGGTCACGGCGACTGGAATGCAGACCGAGATGGGCAAGATCGCCGAGATGATCCAGGCCGTGGAGGAGGAGGCCACGCCATTGCAGCGCCGGCTCGATCAGTTGGGGAAGACCATCGGCATCGGGAGCCTGGTAATTTGTGGCCTGGTCTTTTTGATCGGGGTGGCACGCGCACTGATTGATGGTCAGCCCTTGACCTTCGAACTGATACAGGGATTCTTCATGCTGGCGGTGAGTCTGGCGATTGCGGCGGTCCCGGAGGGCCTCGCCGCGGTCGTGACGATCTGCCTGGCGCTGGGAATGCAGGAGATGGTGAAGCGCCACGCGCTGATTCGGCGACTGTCGGCGGTAGAGACGCTCGGTTCGGCGACGGTCATCTGCTCCGACAAGACCGGGACACTGACGCAAAATGAGATGACCGTGGTACGTATCCAGGCGGCGGACAACTTCTACGAGGTGAGTGGCCGGGGCTACAATCCAGTGGGTAAATTCGCGCGCGGTAGCAAAGAGGTTGATCCCACAGCGGATCAGGCGTTGCAGCGCGTATTGTGGGTCGGCCTCCTGTGCAACGATGCGGTGTTGGAATCTGGCCTTGAGAATACGGAAGGCTATCGCATGGTGGGCGATCCTACCGAGGGGGCGATGATTGTAGCGGCGGCCAAGGCCGGCTATTGGAGCCGCGACTTGCACGCGGACTTCCCCCGCATTTCGGAGATCCCTTTCGACTCCGAGCGCAAGCGCATGACGACGATCCACGCCTGGAAGGGAGAGAGCGCCTTTACGCTCGATAATCAGCGTTATCTGGCGCTGGTGAAGGGCGCGCCCGATCTTGTCTTGGAGCATTGCACCCATGTGCAGCTGGCAGATGGGATCGTGCCGCTGACTGAGGAGCAACGCGAGGCCATTTTGGAGGCCAATGTGGCGATGGCCTCGGATGCGCTGCGCGTGTTGGGCTTCGCCTATCGTCCATTGGAGACCGTTCCCGAAGAGCCTAAGCCCGCTGATATAGAGCGCGAGTTGATTTTCCTGGGCTTGCAGGGGATGATTGATCCGGCGCGCCCGGAGGTGGCCCCGGCAGTGAGAAAGGCCCGTGGCGCAGGGCTGCGCACGGTGATGGTAACGGGCGACTACGCGGCCACGGCTGCGGCGATTGCCCGCGAGATCGGGATTTTGCGGCCCGGCAGCGAAGTGATTTCCGGTAAACAGCTCGAGGAGATGAGTGACACGGAGTTGCAGGAGATCATTGATCGCGTGGATGTCTTTGCGCGGGTGTCCCCGCATCACAAGGTGCGCATCGTGGAAGCGCTGCGGGCCAGGGGCCACGTCGTCGCGATGACGGGCGACGGCGTCAACGATGCGCCCGCGCTCAAGCGCGCCGACATCGGCGTGGCGATGGGCATCACCGGCACGGATGTTTCCAAGCAGACCGCCGATATGGTGCTCACCGATGACAACTACGTCTCGATTGTCAGCGCCATCGAGCAGGGGCGCATCATCTACTCCAACATCCGCAAGTTCGTCTACTTCCTGCTCTCTTGCAATGTGGCGGAAATTATGATCATCTTCAGCGCCATTCTGATGGGCTGGGACAGTCCCCTCACCGTGATCCAGCTGTTGTGGCTCAACCTGCTGAGCGATGGCGCGCCCGCGCTGGCGTTGGGGCTGGAAAAGGGCGATCCCGATCTGATGGAGCGTCCGCCGCGACCGCCGCAGGAGCCGGTGATCAATCGGGAGATGATAGCAGGCGTCCTGGTGCAAACCGTGGCGATCACAGTGACCGTCTTGCTGGCCTACTGGCGCGGTTATCATCACTTCGCGCCTGAGATGGGCACCGATCCCCGGCTTACCGCGCAAACGATGGCTTTTGTGACGTTAGTGCTTTCGGAGCTCTTCCGGGCCTATACCGCGCGCTCGGAGCGGTATCCGTTGGTCAAACTGGGCATCTTCACCAACAAGTATATGCAATACGCGGTTGGTTTCTCAGTTGCGCTGCTGTTAATGGTGGTCTATGTGCCCTTCTTCCAGCCGATCTTCAACACACTTCCCCTGGAATTGGATGAGTGGCTGGAGATGTTACCGCTGATTTTCATCCCGTCCATTGCAGCGGAACTGCAGAAGGTTGTGGCGCGCTGGCTGGCAGAGCGCCATTAGGCAAACGCTCAACAACCCAAACGGGGCAGCCATGGCTGCCCCGTTTTCATTTGAAGGTAGGATAGATTGACAACCTGTCCTACCTGGTTCGTGAGCTCACGGTGTCGTTTCGCGGGCGATGACGCGGATGCGTACCGAATCGCTCTCGGTAACATTTCCGGCAGCGTCGTAGACCCGCACAAAGAAGGTGTGTTCGCCGATGTTACCTAGCCGCCAATTGACGTTGTAGGGCGCGACGGTGCGCACGGCAAAGGGCGTCTCTTCATCGTTATGGTAGAATTCCACCCGCCCAATAGCGTAGTTATCGTTCACCTCGGCGTGGATGTTGACCCATTCCGTGTAGCCGTACTCGAATTCGGCCCCCACGGGCGGGTACGTCAGATCAACAACGGGCGGCGTGTTGTCAATGGTGAGCTGGATCGAGGCCTGCCGCACGCTCTGATCGTGATCAATGACTTGCAGTTGTAGCGTGTAAAGCCCATCGGTCAGCCCCGTGGTATCGAGGAACTCCAGCACATTCTGATCCACCTGATGGCCGTGATCAGGGCCAATCCGCATCCACTCGGTGGGATTCATACCGCGCCCGAAGACCAGCCGGAAGAAGGCGAAGTTCCCGCCACGCGCGTTGCCGATGATGGGGGCGACGCCGTTGACGTAGGAGTAAGCGGTGGGTGAGATAACCGCCACTTCCGCCCCGGTGAGATTCGGCCCGTAGATCGTATCGTACTCGGTGGGCGGCACGGGCGGGCGGCGATCCTCCGGCAGGCTCGCGATCCAGTCCTGCGCCTCCGGGGGATAGACCTCGAAGATACGCTCCTCGACGAGCTCCGGCGGGGTGTAGATGGTCGCCAGCTTACCCGTCTCGCGGTTGATGAGGAAGACCTGATGCACGGTGTCAACCTCGGTCGGTTCCGTACCGGGGATCATCAGCTCGGTGGTGACGGGGCAATGCCCATTGGGACGCAGCCCCGAAACCGCGCAAACTGAGACCTGTGCAAGACCCTCCGGGCGCGTGAAGGGGACGATGGGTTCATCCTGATGCAAATACTCCATCACGGCGTGCCAGATGTACGAAGCGCCCCGCGAGCCGGGCGTATTGATCATCTTATCCCGGCTGTCGGTATTGCCCATCCAGACGCCCGTGACGTATTGGGGCGTGTAGCCGACGGTCCAGTTGTCGGTAAAATCGTTGGTGGTGCCGGTCTTGCCCGCAGCCGGACGCGCGTCAGAGAGCTCCAGCGGATTGGGCGAGCCAAACGCAGGGATACGGGCGCGGCGGTCGGAGAGGATGTCGGTGATAAGGTAGGCCAGTCGCGGCTCAAGCACCTGGCGCGTCTCCGGCTGATTGTACTGATAGAGAATCTCTCCGTTGCGATTTTCTACTCGTAGAATGCTGACGGGGTGCAATTCGGCAAAGCCCTCGAGGCGCTCGTTTTCGGGGATCGGCTCGCCATACATCACGCCGTTATTGGTAAAGACGCTGAAGGCATAAACCATATCAATCAGATGCACCTCGCCGCCGCCTAGCGTGAGGCTGAGGCCATAGTATTGCAGGCCCCGGTTAAGCGTGGTGATGCCCATGCTGTGCGCCGTGCGCAGCACCGTATCTACGCCGGTGATAGACATCGCCTCAACCGCCGGGATATTGTAAGAGTTCGCCAGCGCACTGCGGAGGCTCACCGGGCCGTGATAATCGCGGGTGTAGTTTTCCGGTACGTAGGGGGCCAGCCCCGGCCCTTGATCGAAAGCCTGGCGCACATCCAGGAACATGTGCGCGGCGTTGTAACCCTGCGAGAGCAGCGTCACGTAGGTGAAGGGCTTGAACGAAGAGCCGGGTTGGCGCAACCCATCCACAGCCACGTTGAACTTTCCGTTGATCTCATCGTTCCAGTAGTCGGCGCTGCCCAGAATGGCGAGCACCTCACCCGTGGTAGGCCGAATCACCACGACCGCCGCGTTGTTGACATTGTAATCGTTGCCGATACGGCTTGCGGGCACATCGGGAAGATATTGCGCAGCCTGACAGCCCGCGTTCAGCGCCTCGGCGATTACCTCGTCGGGATATTCGCCGCTGAGGATGCGGAGATAGGCCTGCGCCACGCACTGCGTCTGATTCTGCAACGCCAGATCGAGCGTGGTATAGACCTGCAGCCCCCCGCCGGCGACCAGCTCCGGGCCGAAGCGTTCTTCCAGCTGGCGGCGCACGTACATCGAAAAGTGCGGCGCCTGGATGTCGAAGCGTTGCGTCGAAGAAGCGAGGTCCCAACGCTCCGCCAGGGCTTGATTGGCTTGTTGTTGGTTGATACACCCCTCCAACAACATTGTCTCGATGACCAAATCGCGGCGGCTCAGGGCCGATTCGGGCCGGTCAAAAGGGTTAAGCAGCGGCGACTGAGGGATGGCGATGAGCGTCGCCGCCTCAGAGAGCGTCAAATCGCGGGCGGATTTGCCAAAGTAGACGCGCGCCGCCGCATCAATCCCGTAGGCCAGATTGCCGTAGAAGTTGGTATTGAGATACCATTCCAGAATTTGCTCCTTCTCATACAGCCGCGTCAGCTCCAGCGAAATCAGCACCTCTTCGAGCTTGCGGGTATAGCTCTGCTCATAACGCTGTTCGAGTGGGATAACGGAGTTTTTGACGACCTGTTGGGTGATGGACGAGCCACCCTGCACAGGCAAGCCACGCAGGTTGTTCACAAAGGCGCGCATAAGACCGCGTGGGTTGATGCCGGGATTTTCCCAGAAGGTGCGGTCCTCCATCGCGACCGTGCCGCAGGTGATATAATCAGGCAGTTCCGCAAAGCTCATCCAGTGGCGGTCGCCAGCCGTAGGATCGATCACCTCATAGATCAAATTGCCGTGGCGGTCATAGATTTTGGTGGTCTCGAAGCTCTGTTCGGAGATCTGCTGCACATCTTCGGGGGTGGGCAGTCCCTCAGTGATGGCGGCGTAGCCGGCTGCGGCCAGCCCCACGCCCAATCCCATGGCAAGAAAGCTGGTGATAAACGCGATCAACAGCGCGACTGCTACGATGCGCAACACCAGGCTGAAACCGGTGCGGCTGCGTTGCCGACGGCGCTCGCGCTCTTTCACAATCAGCGTGCGAATCAAACGTATGGGTGTTCGTTTTATCTTCATCCTCTTCACCTTTACACTCGCTGCAACAATATACGGATTCTATTAGCTGTATTATGCCCGGAACTGGCCGTTTGGCAAGCGGCTGGCGATTTCTATTAAGGAAGTGCGCCTTTTTGCGCTTGACGATTTCCCAATATCCATTAGAATGTAGGCAATTGACTCACATCGGGATATTATGTTTGAATCACTAACAGAGAAACTACAAACGGTCTTTGACCGGATGGGCAAGCGGGGAGTACTCCGCGAAGAAGATGTAGATGCAGTGCTCCGAGAAATTCGGTTGGCGCTGCTCGAAGCGGACGTTAACTATAAGGTAGTCAAAGATTTCGTAGCCCGCGTGCGGACGGAAGCGGTTGGCGAAGAGGTAGCGCGCGCGCTGAATCCAGCCCAACAGGTCGTCAAGATCGTTCATCAGGAATTGGTAACGACGCTGGGCGAACCGGGACGGCTGCAATTGACGGGGACTGCACCCTATGTCATCATGCTCGTGGGCCTGCAAGGCTCCGGCAAGACGACAATGGTGGCGAAGCTGGCCCGGCAACTGCGTGAGAAGGGGCGCTTCCCCATGATGGTAGCGGGCGACACTTATCGCCCGGCGGCGATCACGCAGCTCGAGGTGCTGGGCCGCCAGCTCAACATCCCCGTCTACAGCGAGCGCGGCAAAGTGGCCCCGCCGGAGATTTGCGCCCAAGGGGTGCAAGCCGCCCGCGAACGTGGTACCGATGTGGTCCTGCTCGATACCGCCGGTCGTCTACAGATTGACGATGACATGATGGCCGAGTTAGCCGCCATTCAGGGACGTGTCCGGCCCGTCGAGGTGCTCCTGGTGGCCGATGCCATGACCGGCCAGGAGGCCGTCAACATCGCGCAAGGCTTCCGCGAGTACGTGAATTTGACCGGCCTGATTTTGACGAAGGTGGACGGCGACGCGCGGGGCGGAGCAGCGATCAGTATGCGGGCCGTCACGGGTGTACCCATCAAGTATCTGGGAACCGGTGAGAAGCTCGGCGCGCTGGAACCTTTCCATCCAGAGCGGCTGGCCTCGCGCATTCTGGGGATGGGCGATATGCTCACCCTGATTGAAAAAGCCGAAGCCACCTACGATGAGCAACAAGCGCAGGAGATGGAGCAGAAGCTCCGCAAGGGGCAGTTCGATCTCGAAGACTTTTTGGATCAACTGCGCCAGCTCCGCCAGATGGGGCCGCTCCAGGAGATTTTAGCGATGTTGCCTGGGGCTAACCGACTGGTGAAGGACCTGCCCATGGATCAAACGGAGCAGCAGCTCAAACGGGTGGAGGCGATCATTCTCTCCATGACGCCTGAGGAACGGCGCAATCCGCGCGTGCTCAACGCGAGCCGCAAACGGCGCATTGCGCGGGGCAGTGGGACCGAGGTACAGGAGATCAACCAGTTATTGATGCAACATCGGCAGATGCAAAAGCTCATCAAGCAGCTGGGCAAAGGTGGTAAGCTACGGGGCGGTATGGGACTTCCCCGGCTTTTCTAAAATGCGTGGCTCCACGTGATAACGTGGGTACCATCAACTACAACTTCTACATAAAGGACAGGAGGCATATGCTTAAGATAAGATTGCGTCGAGTGGGGGGCAAGAAACAACCGAGCTACCGGATCGTGGTGGCCGAATCTACAGCTCCTCGGGATGGCAAATTCGTCGAGGTCATCGGCTTTTACAATCCACGCACGGAGCCGGAGACGGTGCAGCTCAAAGAAGAGCGCGCGTTGCATTGGCTGGGCGTGGGCGCACAACCCACGGATGCCGTGGCGCGCATGCTCAAGAATGCGGGGACTATCGAGCGTTTGGCGCGCCTGCGGGCGGGTGAGGCGCTTGACGTTTTGGTGGCGGAGGCCGAGGCCGCAGCCGCCCAGCGCGTGATTAGCCCCAAGACCAACCCGGTTCGACGTGAACAGTCTGAGCCGCAAGTTGAGGAAGAGGAGGCATAAAGCACTCCCATCACTTAGGTCTTCTCATAGACACCTGGTTATTTAGTTTTGTCCCTTTCACACACCTTAAGGAGGAGTCGCAATGTCTGCAGTGAAGGAATTGGTTGAGTTCATCAGCAAGTCGCTGGCGGATGATCCCGGGGCTGTGAATGTCTCTGAGATCGAGGGGGAAACCTCTCTCGTTCTCGAGCTGCGCGTGGCCCCTGAGGATATGGGGCGGATGATTGGCCGTGATGGCCGCACCATCAACGCGATGCGTTCGTTGTCCCGTGTCTTGGGCGCCAAGATGGGGAAGAAGGTCACGCTGGAGATCGTATGATCCCGGCCATCCGGGCCTTGAATCAAATCGTGCAGGCTCAGGTTCGCTGATGAAGCAACCTGAGCCTCGTTACTTAGCTGTCGGGCGTGTGCTGCGCCCGCACGGCGTCCGGGGAGAACTCCGGGTCGAGATCCTCACCGACTACCCGGAACGGCTGGCAACGCTCCCCTATCTCTACGTCGGGTCAGACTACCGCCGTTATGCAGTCAAACAAGGGCGAGTGCACCACGACGTGCTGCTGTTGGAACTGGTCGGGTGCGAAGATCGTAATGCCGCTGAGCTGCTCCGGGGGATGTGGCTCTACGTCGCCCTGGAAGATGCCATTCCTCTGGAAACGGATGAGTACTATCACTTCCAACTGGCGGGTTTGCAGGTGGAAACGACCACCGGCGAGGCGCTGGGTGAGATCGTAGAGGTGTTGGCGTTGCCTAACGCCAACGATGTCTACATCGTGCATGGCGCCCGTGGCGAAATTTTGATCCCTGGTGTGCGGGAAGTTGTCAAAGAGCTGGATCTCACCACTGGCCGCATGGTCATCAACCTGCTGCCGGGCTTATTATCCCCCACAGATTAACGCTGCAAACGCAGCGCGTTGATTCAAGACAGCGCTGGCCTTAGCGTCTGGGAAGCGAGGCAAATATCGTGGAGCAACTCCGCTACTGGCTAGGATTCAATCTGGTGCGCGGCATCGGGCCGGTGCGATTGCGGGCGCTCCTGGATTATTTCGGCGACATCCAGACCGCCTGGGAAGCACCCGCCGCAGCCCTGCGCGAGGTGGGACTGGATCGCCGCTCGTTGAGCAATCTGCTGAGCTGCCGGCAGCAGTTGGATCTGGACGTGGTATTGGCTCGTGTCGCGGAGGCCGGCGCCCAGGCGCTTACCTGGGACAGTCCCGATTATCCTTCCCTGTTATTGCAAATCCCCGACCCACCCCCGGTGCTCTTCGTGCGTGGGACATTGACCCCGGCGGATGAGTGGGCGGTGGCGCTGGTGGGGACGCGCAAGGCGACGCCTTACGGGCGCGAGGTGGCGCGGCAATTGGCCTCCGATCTGGCCCGTAACAACGTGACGGTGATCAGCGGGCTGGCGCGTGGCATTGATGGTGTGGCGCATCGCGCCGCCCTCGACGCAGGCGGGCGCACCATCGCCATCTTGGGCAGCGGCGTGGATCACATCTACCCGGCGGAACATCGCAAGTTGGCCGCCGAGATCATCGAGAACGGCGCTGTCATCAGCGATTATCCCCTGGGAACCCGCCCCGAAGCCTCGAACTTTCCCCCGCGCAACCGCATCATCAGCGGGATGAGCCTGGGTGTGGTTGTCGTTGAGGCCGGCCTGACCAGCGGGGCGCTGATCACCGCCGACTTCGCCGCCGACCAGGGGCGCGAGGTCTTCGCCGTGCCCGGCAATATCCTGCGCGACACCTCTGCCGGAGCCAACCGCTTGCTGCGCGACGGCGCGGCCATCGTCACCGAGGTACGCGACGTCCTGGAGACGCTACAGCTGGATCAGCTGGCGGAGAAGCAGGTGGCGCGCGAGCTCCTGCCCGACAACCCCACGGAGGCGGCGCTCCTCGAACAGCTGGGCGTCGAGCCGTGTCACGTTGATGAACTCGCACGGGCGGCGGCGTTGCCCATCGAGCAGGTGAGCAGCGCCCTGGTGATGATGGAATTGAAGGGCATGGTGCGTCAGGTCGGCGCGCTGCAATACATGGTGGCGCGAGAGCCGGATGCGCCTTACGAGACCGAAACGGAGTGAAACGTATGCAGGAACATCTTTACGCGTTGATTATGGCCGGGGGCGGGGGCACGCGCTTGTGGCCTCTCAGCCGCCGCGCACATCCCAAACAGACGTTGACCCTCTTCGGCGAGCGGTCCATGTTTCAGCTGTCGCTGGATCGCTTGCGCGGGTTGTTGCCGATGGAGCACATCCTGGTGGTCACGGCTGCCGAGCAGGTCGAGCCGTTAGCGGCCCAGGCGCCGGAGCTCCCCCGCGAGAACTTCATCGTCGAGCCAGAGGGCCGGGGCACGGCCTCATGCATCGGCTTGGGGGCGCTGCATCTGCACCGGCGCGATCCCGAAGCCGTGATGATGGTGCTCACGGCGGATCATTTCATCCGCAAGGTCGAAGTCTTCCAGCAGGTCTTGCTGGCGGCGGCGACGGTAGCGCAGCGCGGCTATCTGGTGACGTTGGGCATCGAGCCGACCTACCCCGCCACCGGCTACGGCTACATCAACCGTGGTGCTCCCCTGGAGCCGGCGGGCGACTTCAACGTCTACCGCGTGGCGCGCTTCACTGAAAAGCCCGATCCGCCCACTGCGGAGACCTTCGTTGCGGCGGGCAGCTATTATTGGAACAGCGGTATGTTCATCTGGCAGACGGCGCGCATCCTGGAGGAGATCGAACGGCTCATGCCGGAACTAGGGGAGACGCTCACCGCCTTAGAGGCCGCGCTGTCCGCCGGGACCTATCCCCAGGTGGTGGCGGAACAGTGGCCGCAGGTGCGCAAGGAGACGATTGACTACGGGATCATGGAGCGCGCGGAACAGGTCGCCGTCATCCCGGTCGAATTGGGTTGGTCGGATGTGGGCGGCTGGGCCGCGGTGATGGCGCTGCACACCGACGAGGCCGACGCCGAGGGCAATATCCACGTTGGGCCGGGCGCGCAGCTGCCGATTGATTCACAGGGAACGCTGGTCTTCGCGCAGACGCCCCGGCTGGTGGCGACGATCGGTCTGGAAGACATCGTCGTGGTGGACACGCCCGATGCCCTGCTGATCACCACCCGTGAGCAGGCCCAGCGCGTGCGCGAGGTGGTCGAGCACCTGCGGGCGCAGGATGAAGAGCGCTATCTCTAACCGAGATTTGTGAAGCGGGGACGGTGCGCGCGCCGTCCCCGCTTTTTTGTGACGAACAGGCCCCACTTGACAGATGCGCGCTTTCCTTTATGATGCCCTCCGTTTGTTGTGATAAGCGAAGGGAAGTAAATTACATGCCTGAAGAAATAAACAAAGAAGCCTATTGCTTTAAGTGTAAAGAGAAGCGACAGATGATCGAACCCACGCCGGTATTCACGGCGAAGGGCCAACCCGCTACGCAAGGAAAGTGTCCAGAGTGCGGGACCAAGATGTTCCGCATGGGCCGCACACCGCAGCACGAAGGGCTGACGCCGCCCCCCAAACCGGCGCCGCCCAAACCCACGGGCAAGCTCGTCATCGTGGAGTCGCCCACCAAGGCGCGCACGGTGGGCCGCTTTTTGGGGAAGGGCTACACGGTCAAGGCGTCGGTCGGGCACATCCGCGATCTGCTGCGCTCGAAGCTCTCGGTGGATGTCGAGAACAATTTCGAACCGCAGTATCGCGTCCCCAACGAGAAACGCGCGGTTGTCAAAGAGCTGGCGAAAGCAGCGCAGCGTTCGGCGGAGGTCTATCTCGCCACCGACCCCGACCGCGAGGGCGAGGCCATCGCCTGGCACTTGCGCGAAGTGCTGGACGTAGACCCGGAGAACGTGCATCGGGTCGTCTTTCACGAGATCACCGACGAGGCCATCGAACGCGCCTTCGCCAATCCGCGCCGCATCAACATGGATCTGGTGGATGCGCAGCAGGGCCGGCGCGTGCTCGACCGCCTGGTGGGCTACAAGCTCAGCCCGCTGCTCTGGCGGAAGGTACGCAGCCGCCTGTCGGCAGGGCGGGTGCAATCGGTGGCCCTGCGGCTGATTGTGGAGCGAGAGCGGGAGATTGACGCCTTCGAGCCGGAGGAATACTGGACGCTGGAGGCGTTGCTCACGCCCCAGGCATGGGACGAGGCCGGCGAGCGCCCTCAGTTCAAGGCGCGGCTGGCGCGCATCAGGGGCGAGGAGGTCTCGCTCGGCTCTGAGGAGGCGCTGGCTCCCATCCTCGCGGATTTGGAGGCGGCGATCTACGAGGTCGCCAAATCGAAGCAGGGGCAGCGGCGGCGTAACCCATCGGCCCCCTACACGACGAGCACGTTGCAGCAGGAGGCCTCGCGCAAGCTGGGCTTCACGGCCAAGCGCACAATGCGGATCGCGCAGCAGCTCTATGAGGGGGTGGACCTGGGCAATGGACAGCCGGTCGGCCTGATCACCTACATGCGCACCGACAGCACGCACATCGCCCCCCAGGCGCAGGCCGAGGCGCGGGATTACATCGCGGAGCGTTACGGCGAGGGCTTTCTGCCCTCCGAGCCGCCGGTCTACAAGACGCGGGTCAAGGGCGCGCAGGAAGCGCACGAGGCGATCCGCCCCACAGGTGTACTGCGCACGCCCAAGTCAATGAAGTCATATCTCAAGCGGGATCAGTACCGTCTCTACGATCTGATCTGGCGACGTTTCGTGGCGAGCCAGATGCAACCGGCGCTCTACGATACGGTGAGCCTGGAGATCTTGGCGGGCAAGGGGGCGGAGCGGCCCTATCTCTTCCGCGCGTCGGGTTCGGCGTTGCGCTTCCCCGGCTTCCTGGTGCTCTACGAGGAGACCAAAGACGAGGACGCCAACGGCGAAAATGGATCACCGGTGCCGTTCCTACCAGTGGGTGCGGTGCTGAATCTGTTGCAGTTGTTGCCTGAGCAACACTTCACCCAACCGCCGCCGCGCTACACCGATGCTTCGCTGATCCGCACGCTAGAGGAATATGGCATCGGGCGGCCTTCTACCTACGCCCCCACGCTGGGAACCTTGCAGAGCCGGGGCTATGTGATGCGCGAGAGCAAACGCCTGCATCCTACGGAGACGGGGACGTTGGTCAACGATCTGTTGGTGGAGCACTTCCCCGACCTGATCAACGTGGACTTCACTGCGCAGATGGAGCAACAGCTGGACGAAGTCGCCGAGGGAGAGCGGGCATGGGTGTCGCTGCTGCACGAGTTCTATGGGCCTTTTGAGGTCACGCTCCAAAAAGCGGAGGAGGCAATCCCCAAGATTGATCAGGTTGAGCCGGTGGGGCGCGATTGCCCGGAGTGCGGCGAGCCATTGCTGATTCGCTGGGGGCGATACGGGAAGTTCATCGGCTGTTCCAACTTCCCCCAGTGCCGCTATACCGAGCCATGGTTGGAGAAGATCGGGGTGACGTGTCCCCAGTGCCAGGGCGAGGTAGTGATCAAGCGCACCAAGCGAGGTCGGGTCTTCTACGGCTGCGCCAACTGGCCTGCGTGCGAATTTACCTCGTGGAAACGCCCGCTGCCGAATCCCTGTCCCGTTTGTGGGGGAACGCTGGTGCAATCCAACAAGGATACGGCGCTCTGTCTGGGCTGTGACGAAAGCTTCAAGTTCGAGCAAGGCGAGGAAGAATCGTCAGAGGTAGTGCTGATACACGCCTGAGCCATCGCCTGCCAATACCATTAAATCCAGGCCGCGAGGGGGACTGTCCCCCTCGCGGTTGTTGTGCTAGCGAGTGTGCGCCTGATTGAAGCCGGTTATGGTATAATGCACATAGATTTTATCCGCACAGGCGCAAAGTAGGGAGGTGGTGATATGTCGTTATTGGATCTGCTCTTGCTCATAGTAGGCGTGCTCCTTGTACTGTTTATGGCTACCCAACGGTTCATCCGGGCGCTGATCATGATCTTCGGTGTGTACCTGTCAACGCTGATCGCCGCTTTGCTCTACAAGCCGGTCGCGGATCGTCTCTCCGATCTGTCCAGGGGCGCGCCCAACTTCCTGGAGGGCACGATCTTCATCATTCTGCTGGCGCTGATGTTTATCATCTACTTCTTCGTCATGCGCGCCTCTTTCCCCGATACCGACCTGCCCAAACTCAAGGTGGTGGATAATATCCTGGGCGGCGTGGTCGGGGTCGTGGTGGCAGCGCTTTTTATGAGCGCCATTCTCAGCGCGGTGGGCTGGATGGTCAACACGCCCTGGGATAACTACAACGCCTACGCTGCACTCAGCGCCACGTATGCCGGCTCGGCCATGCGCGCCGCGTTGCTCAATGTGATGTATTACTACTCATCGCTCTTTTATCCCTTCTTTATCGAGGGGTTCCCCCCGGTTTTACGACCGCGTTAGCCTGGAATTAGGAGAGAACCCATGACCGCGTTAGATGTCTTGCTCATTATCGTGGGGATCGGGCTGGCGACCTGGGGCGCGACCCAGCGCACGGTCAAAATGCTCCTGGCGTGGTTGGGATTATATCTCAGCGCCTGGCTGGCAGGCTTGATCGCGTTGTTGATAGCGGCATTCTACGACTTAGCCATCCGCATCAGCGCGGCCCTGGGGGCCACCGGCACCTCGGTGGTCAACCTGCAGGCCATCATGTTCATCACCTTTGTCGTGGCCTTTTTTATCGCCTATGAACAAATATTGTGCTTTAGCATGGAGGAACCGCGCGCGCTTCTTGGCCCCCTGGATTTCGTGTTAGGGGGCATCCTGGGATTGGGACTGGCGATTGTGATACTGGCGCTCCTGGCGAACTTCTGGGGAACCATCACCACCACGCCGTGGAACAACCTGGCGCTGTGGCAATCGGCGCGGGCCGCCTTCACCCAATCGGCGCTCTGGCCCCATCTGCGCCCGGTCATGGATATTTATCGCAAGGTGTTGTTGATTTTTGAATTCACCGGCTATCCTCCGGGATTACGCCTGGCAAACTGAAAATGGACCGACATTATCTAACTCTCGAATACCCTAAAATCCTCGAACGGCTGGCTACGTACACCGACTTCTCCGGTGGGCAGGCACTGGTCAAGGCCCTGCTGCCCACGACCGATGCGCGCGAGGTGCGCGAGCGATTGCAACTGACTCAGGAAGCGCGCACACTGTTGGTATCGCATCCCGATTTTGTGCTGGGCGGCGTGAGCGACGTGCGCCCCCTCACCGACAACGCGCGGCACGGCGTCACCCTCGATCCCAGCGACCTGTTGCGGGTGCGAAACACGCTGCTGGGGGCGGATCGCGTGCGCAAGCTGCTCTCCCGGCTCGACGCACAATTCCCCGCCCTGGCCGACATCGCCTGGCGGATCAACGACCTGCGTCCCCTGGCCGATGAGATCGCGCGCGTCCTAGATGAGCGCGGCGAGGTGCGCGATACGGCATCGCCGGAGCTCGCGCGCATCCGGCGGGAGCTCCGCATCTCCCAGGAACGCATTCAGGAGCGCCTCCAACGGATGATCTCCTCATCCTCGATGGCGCGGTATCTGCAAGAGGCCGTCATCACCCGCCGCGAGGGGCGCTTCGTCATCCCCGTCAAGGCCGATTTCAAAGGCCAGGTGTCGGGTATCGTCCACGACCGCTCCTCCAGCGGGGTCACGCTCTTCATGGAGCCGATGGCGGTAGTGGAACTCAACAACGCCTTGCGCGAGCTTGCGCTGGCCGAGCAGCAGGAGATCCATCGCATCCTGGCGGCGCTCTCTCAGGAAGTCGCCCACTACGGCGAGGAGATTGACGCGACCGTCACCGCATTGGCCGAGCTTGACCTGACCTTCGCCAAGGCCCGTTACGCCGACGAGATCGCCGCCACCGAGCCGGAGATTATGGCGATCCCGACGCAGCCAGCGGCAACCAGCGGCGACAATCTCCGCGCGGGGGCCACGGTGCGCCTGCGCCGCGCCCGCCATCCCCTACTCTTCCCCGATAGCGTCGTCCCGGTGGATGTGGAGCTCGATGCGGAGACGCACATCCTCATCATCACCGGGCCGAATACTGGCGGCAAGACCGTCTCGCTGAAGACCGTCGGCCTGTTGGCGCTGATGGCGCAAGCGGGGATGCACATCCCGGTGGATTCCGGCTCGGCGCTCTCCTGCTTCGAGTCGGTCTACGCCGACATCGGCGACGAGCAATCCATTGAACAGAGCCTCTCGACCTTCTCCTCGCACCTGGCTAACATCCTCTCCTTCCTGGGGAAGGTGGATCATCGCTCGCTGGTCCTGCTCGACGAGCTGGGGGCCGGGACCGATCCCGCCGAGGGCGCGGCGCTGGCGCGCGCGTTGCTCGAGGCCTTTCGGCAGCGGCGCGTCACCGCCTTCGTGGCGACCCACTACCCGGAGCTGAAGCTCTACGCGCACAACGTGCCCGGCGTGCAGAACGCCTCAATGGAGTTCGACACCGAGACGCTGGCCCCCACCTACCGGCTCACGATCGGCCTGCCGGGGCGCTCCAACGCCTTCGCCATTGCGCGGCGGCTGGGGATGCCGGAGGCTATCGTCAAGGAGGCGCAGGGGATGATCTCCGGCGAGGAGCTTCGCGCCGAAGACATGCTCGACGATCTGCACAAATTGCGCGTCCAGACCGCCCGCGAGCGAGACGCAGCGCACGAGGCCCGCGTCGCCGTCGAAGCGGAAGCGGCCCGGCTGCGAACGCGCCTGGAGAAGATCGAGAGCGAGCGCCAGGAGGTGCTCCGCCAGGCCGAATCTGAGGCGCAGACCGCGCTGGAGGCGCTCCACGACGAGCTGCGCCAGTTGCGCGCGCGGCTCCGCGCCGTCCCGCAGGTGGAACTCCAGGAGGCCGTGACCGAGGCGGCGCAGGAGCTCGACGCGCTTGAAGCGGCGCTCCCGCTCACCGAGGCGCTCCCGTTGCCGGAGCTCGTCTCGCTGCCGGAGCGGGATACCGGCCCCGTGCGCGTCGGCGATACTGTTCGCCTGCGTGCGCTCGGCGTGCAAGGGACGGTGGTGGAGATCGAGGGGGACGAGGCCACGGTGCAGGCCGGGCCGGCGCGCACGCGCGTGCCCCTCTCCGATCTCGAATTGGTGCAGCGAGGGCAGCCGCCGCAGGCAGCCGAGAGCGAGCGAATTTCGCTGCCGGAACGCCGTCCTTCACCGGGCATCCAGCTCGATCTGCGGGGCCTCACCGCAGAGGAGGCGCTGGCGCGCCTGGATCGCTATCTCGATGAGGCCGTGATGGCCGGCCTGCCCTGGGTGCGCATCGTGCATGGGAAGGGCACGGGCACGCTGCGCCGGGAGGTGCAGCGCTTCCTGGGCGAACATCCCCTGGCGAAATCGCACGAGCCTGCGGCCCAGCAAGAGGGCGGTACCGGGGCGACGGTCGTGCATCTGCTGCAAGGTTAGCCGTAAAGAGGAAACGGATGGAAGAACACGTCATCTTTGGAACGTATCACACCGCCGCGTTGCGGGCGCTGGCCTACCGGGCGCTCCGGCAGGGACTTCAGCACCGAGCGCAGTTGACCCCACGTGATCCGCTGCCTCACGCGCCGGTGACGCTCCATGTGACCATCGCGCAGACGTTGCCGGTCGTGGCGCTGTATGCCTTCTACACAACAGATGGCAGCCAGCCCACGCCAGAGAGCACGCGGATGCGCTTCACACTAACGCAGACGACGTGGGACAGCCTGCTCTGGCGCTATCAACAACATTGGGAGGCCGCGCTGCCCGGTCAGCCGGAGGGCACGCTGGTGCGCTATCGCATCGGCGCGGAGCTGCGCACCGGAGCGTGGGTCTTCGCTGATTGGCCGCCAGCGGAAGCGGTGATCATCGCGGAGACGCGGCGCGCCTTCGGCGAGACGGACGTGACGCCCGTGTTGCCTCCACGAGAGGTCGGCTGCACCTTCGCCTACACCGTGGACACCTTAGCCCCGCCCGCGTGGGCGCAAGAGGCTGTGATCTACCAGATTTTCGTGGATCGCTTCGCTCCCGGCGCGGGGCGCGCCTTTGCGCCATCGGCGAATCTGAGCGACTTCTTCGGCGGCACGTTGCGCGGGGTGATCGAGCGGCTTGATGCGCTGGCGGATTTGGGGATCAACACCCTGTGGCTGTCGCCGCTCTTCCCTAGCCCCACCCATCACGGCTACGATGCCACCGACTATTGCGATGTAGAACCGCGCCTGGGGACATTGGCGGACATGCGCGAGCTGGTGGCAGCAGCGCACGCGCGCGGGCTGCGCGTCTTGCTCGACCTGGCATTGAATCACTGTAGCCACGAGCACCCCTTCTTCCAGGCGGCGCTCGCAGACCCGCAGAGCGATTATCATGCCTGGTTCAAGTTCGCCGCGCCTGGCTCTCTGGCGTATGAGGGCTATTTCGGCGTGGAGACGATGCCGGAGTGGAACCTGGAACATCCCCCCGTGCGCGCGTATCTGCTGGACGTGGGCCGCTTCTGGCTGGAGCTGGGCGTGGACGGCTTCCGGCTGGATTACGCCGACGGGCCGGGGCCGGGGTTCTGGTCGGAATTCCGCCGGGCCTGCCGCGAGGTCAACCCGGAGGCGTGGCTCTTCGGCGAGATCGTCCAGCCGCCGGACGTGTTAGCGCCTTACGTGGGCCGGCTGGATGGGAGCCTGGATTTTCTGTGGGCGGAGCAGGTGCGACGCGCCGTTGCCTATGGCAACACGGATGCCGAGCAGCTGGCGACCTTCTGGGCCAATCACCGGCAGACGCTCACCACGGATTATCTCCGTCCGGTCTTCCTCGACAATCACGATATGGACCGTTTCCTGCTGGCGGCAGGGGATGACAAGCGGCGCTTGCGGTTGGGGCTACTGCTGCTCTGCATCTGGCCGCAGCCACCGATCCTCTATTACGGCACGGAGATCGGCCTGCGGCAGACGGGCAGCACCCGCGATCCGGGCTGCGGCCTGGAGGTCTCGCGGACGCCGATGGTGTGGGAGGCCGCCGCACAGGATGCGACGCTCCGCGCTGACGTCCAACAGCTGTTGGCCTTGCGACGGGCCTCGCCGGCGCTGGTCTATGGCGAGGAGAGATGGCTCGCGCTGGATGCGACCTTGTGGGCCTTCACCCGCAGTGCAGCCGAGGCGCGCTTTGTGGTGGCATTGAATCTGGGGGAGACGGCGCGCTCCCTTGCCTTGCCGTTCCCTGCCGAGCCGGTGTGGACGGCGGGCGAGGCGGCGCTCGCAGAGAGACAAGTGCAACTGGGGCCACTTTCCGGCGGCATCTGGCAGGCGCGTTAGCCGGTTTTACCGGGCAAAAATAAACCGCGAGCCTCTTGAGGCTCGCGGTTATAGTTGTGAATAGGTGCGTCGTTAGCTGTCATCCGATTTGGCTGTGGCCTTGGACTCTGTTTTGGCCGGTGCGCTCGTCTTTTCCGAACCGCTGGCGCTGCCATTGTTATCGTCGGAGTCTTTGCGGGAGCCAGGAGTTGCTGTGGACGATTTGGCGCGGTTGTCGGTCACATAGAACCCGGACCCTTTGAAGATGATGCCCGCGGGTTGGATCAGGCGAACGACAACTCCATTGCAATCCGGGCACTCAGTAATCGGATCATCAGAGAAGCGCTGCCGCCGCTCAAAGCGCAAGCCACACGCCTTGCATTGATATTCGTACAATGGCATTCGCTCTACCTCCCCTAAGTTACTTGCGGCTCTTATTATACGACGTTTGCTTCAATTGGCAAGGGAGTCTTTCCACTGGGGCTATCGCATTTGACATCCTTCTTCTCTCTGGTACACTTCCTCAGCTTGAAGCGGAGGTAAAATAACGACTATGAAACGAGCAATACGTGTCGCCATTATCCTGATCGCAGCCGGCTTGATGCTGGCCCTCACCGGCTGTGGGCCTCGCCCCCTGCTGGAAGAGGTTAGCATGCGCCCGGAGACCATCAGCCCCAACGCCGATGGCATCGCAGACCTGGCTATCGTGCGTTTTCGGCTCAACCGCAGCGCCACCGTTGCCATCTACTTCTACGATGCCGCCGGACGCCAATACACCTTCCGCGCGCCCACCCCGCTCGGCATGAACGAAGACCTCTACACCGTCCACTTTGGCGGCGTCGTCAATGGCTTCACCTTCCCGGACGAGGAGATCCAGGGCTATGAGATTCTCCGGCGGATGTTGCCCGATGGCCCCTACACCTGGGAGATTGTCGCTGAGACTGATGACGGTGAGATCAGCCGCCATACCGGCGCGCTCACCATCGTGGATGCCGATACCGAATTGCCCGCCATTCGGGGCTTCTCCGTCTTCCCGCGCACCTTCTCCCCCAACCAGGATGGCATTGATGACCGCGTTACCATCAACCTCGATCTCAAGAAAGATGTGGAGGAATTGCTGGTCTACCTGCTCTCGCCGGAGGGCGTGCGCCATCATATCCCTGAGGCCGAGGGGCGGACGCCGCTCAATGAGGCCGGCTGGCACACCTTCGACTACGACGGCGGCATTGACCTGGGCGCTTCTCCGCCCCCCGATGGCATCTACACCGTCTACGCCGAGGCCCGCGATGCGATGGGCCAGCGCGTCATCGCCACCGACACGGTCGAAATCGTCAACGCCGGCCTGCCGATGGCCTATATCCTCAACGGTGAGGTGGTGATCGAACCCACCACGCTTCTCCTCTCCGACACGCTTTGCTTCACCCTCACCGTCGAAAACGACAGCACTACCTATATCCGCACCACCGGCCCCTGGCCGGGCACTACTTACCGCAGCGATGAGAACTTCAACACCCACGGCTACTCCGAGGAGTCCGGCGTCTTCCGCGTCGGCATTGATTTCGACACCAGCCTGCGCAACTATCCCTTCCGCTGGGGCGTCGGCGTCCCTGGCGAAGACCTGGTCGAAATCAACGGCAACTGGTATCTGCCGCCCTTCACCCGCGCCGTCGTGAGCGGGTGCATCCAGGTCATCGAGGTTCCGCCGCGCAACCCGCTCTACTATTGGGCCGGCCTCATCCACGAGGATGTCGCCATCGCCCCCGTCAACAACCGCGTTGACCCGCACTTCGTCACCATCTGGGAGCCGTAATCCGCGCCCATGCACACGCTGGCCGTCATCATCGTCTCCTGGAACGTGCGCGCGCTGCTCGACCGCTGCCTCACGGCCCTGCGCGCCGACCTCCAGACGACGGCGCTCGACGCCCAGGTCTGGGTTGTGGATAATGCCTCGACCGATGACTCCGCCGCGCTCGTGAGGGAGCGCCATCCCTGGGTCGCGTTGGAAGCCCTGGATGAGAACCTCGGCTTCGTTCGGGGCAACAACCGCATCCTCGCCGCGCTTGAGGCCGAGGGGCAGCCCGATCTCGTCTGGCTCCTCAACCCCGATACCGAAGTTCGCCCCGGTGCAACTGCTGCGCTCGTTCGCCACTTCGACGCCCACCCGCGCGCCGGGATCGCCGGCCCTTGCCTGCGCAACCCCGATGGCAGCCTGCAACCGGGCGCCTTTCGCTTCCCCGGCCTCGTCCAGCCGTTGGCCGACCTGGGCCGCCTCCCCGCCCGGCTCTACGAGACCCGCCTCAACGGGCGCTACCCCGCCGCCCGCTACGAGGCCGGCGCGCCCTTCCGCATTGGCCACCCCCTCGGCGCGGCGATGATGGCGCGTGGCGCAACCGTCGCCGAGGTCGGTCTGCTCGACGAGGGTTTCTTTATGTATTGCGAGGAGATTGACTGGGCCTGGCGGATGCGCAAGGCCGGCTGGGAGGCCTGGCTCGTCCCCGCCGCTGAGGTTGTCCACCACGGGGGCGCGAGCACCCGGCAGGATCGCCCCGCGACCACTGCGCACCTCTGGGTGAGCCGCGCGCGCCTCTATCGCAAGCACCATTCCGCCTGGCTGCGGCGGATCGTGCGCCACTACGTGCGGCGCACCTTCAGCGCCCGCCTCGCCGCCGCCGAGACATCCGCCTGGCGTGACGCCTACCGCGCCATCTTGGAGGCCTGGGCCGATGGCTGAGCTCACCGCCGTGATCCTCACGCTCAACGAGGCGCGCCACATCGTCGCCTGCATCGAGAGCCTGCGCTGGGCCGACGAGATCGTCGTCTTCGACAGCTTCAGCCAGGACGAGACCGTCGCGCTCGCCGAGGCCGCCGGTGCTCGCGTGCTTCAGAATCGCTTTGAGAATTACGCTCAACAGCGCAACGCTGCGCTCGCCGCCCTTATCGCTGAGTGGATCTTCTTCGTTGACGCCGATGAGCGCGCCACGCCCGCCCTTGCCGAGGAAATCAGCCGCGTCGTGGCCGAGGAGCCGCATAGCGGCTGGTGGGTCCCGCGCCACAACTACTTGCTGGGCCATCGGATGCGCGGGGCCGGCTGGTGGCCCGACTACCAGCTGCGCCTGCTCCAACGCGCGCGCGCCCGCTACGACCCGCAGCGCGCCGTCCACGAGGTGGTCGTCCTGGAGGGCAGCGAGGGCCATCTTCAGAATCCGCTCATCCACTACAACTACGAAACGCTGGCCCAGTTCCACGCCAAGCAGCGCCGCTACAACGACTATGATATTCATATTCTTGAGGAAAAGGGCGTCGCGCCGCACGGATACACGCCCTACACGCAGGCCGTGCGGCATTTCTGGTGGCGCTTCGTCACCCTGCACGGCTGGAAAGATCACCTCTACGGGGCGCTCTTCTCCGGCCTGCTGGCCTATTACGAATTCCGCAAGTACCGCGAACTATGGCAAAGACAACGCGCCCGCTGACCCGCTGCCTCTTTCTGCTACTCCTGAGCAGCCTGCTTGGGATTTCGGCAAACCCCACGCCATTGAGCGCCGCGCCCGCCTCCCAGGGTATCCCCGACGTGCGTTTCGGCGTGATCGAGGCCTACGACGCGCCCGCGCAAGCCTCCGCTCTGGGCGCGGGCTGGGAGCGGATCACCTTCGAGTGGAACCAGATTCAGCCCAACGGCTCTCACGAGTGGGTCGAGTTCCCCGTTGCCGATGCGGTGCTCGATGCCGAGCGCGGCGCCGGGCGCGAGCTCGTCGGTCTGCTGGTGACGACGCCCGGCTGGGCCACCGACTGGGGGCGCGGGGCGGGCGTCCCGCAGGGACTCTATCTGCCCGCCAGCGATCCGCAAAACACCTGGGCTACCTTCGTCCGCACGATGGTCAGCCGCCACCAGGGACGCATCCGCCACTGGATCATCTGGAACGAACCGGATATCTGGGACACGCACTTTCAATCGTGGGGCGGCTCGGTCGAGGATTTCGTGCAGTTGATGCGCGTGGCCTACGTGGTGGCCCACGAGGTCAACCCCAACGTCGTCATCCACCTGCCCGCCATCACCCACTGGTGGGATGCCAACTACGGGCGCGAGCTCTTCATGCGCCGCTTCTTGCAGGCGCTCACGAGCGATCCCCTCGCTGCTGAGCACAACCACTACTTCGACGCCTTCACGCTCCACATCTACTTCAACCCCGATACGGTTTACAATCTGAGCAGATTTTACTACGGGTTGCTGGCCGAACACGGCATTTACAAGCCGCTGTGGATCGTCGAGACCAACGCGGCCCCTTCCGACGATCCGGCGTGGCCCGTGCCCGCGCCGCAGTTCCAGATCACGCAGGAGGATCAGGCCGCCTTCGTCATTCAGGGCTTCGCGATGGCGCTGGCTGCCGGTGCGCAGCGCGTGGCCTTCTACAAGCTGGCCGATCTGTCCAGCGACACCGCCAACCCGGAGCCGTTCGGGCTGATCCGGCTGGATGGGAGCCGCCGCCCGGCCTTCACCGCCTACCAGACCGCCAGCAGCTACCTGGCGGGCTTCCAAAGCGCCACGCTCGACCGGCGCGATGACGCGGCTGTGGTGACGGTGCAGCGCGCCGCCGGCTGGACGACGGTGCTCTGGGCGCGCGGCCCGCAGGCGGTCACAGTGCAGGTGCCCGCGCACGCCGCCAGCGCCCGCCTGATTGATTGGCGCGGTAGCGCGCGCACGCTCTCGGCGCAGGCGGGGCAGTACACGCTCACGCTGCCGGGAAGCCCTTGCACGCAGCCCGCCGATCCTTGCCTGATCGGCGGCGCGCCCTATTTGCTCGTCGAGGGGAGCGTCCCTGCCGGGCCAGCGCCCGCGCCCGTGCAGGCCACGGCGACGCCGCAGCTGAGCAACCCCGTCGCCTCCCTCACCCCCACGGCGACCGCGCCCGCCATGCCGACGGCGACGTCCACTGCGACGCGCACGCCGGTTCCCACCCGCACGCCGCGCCCCACGCTCACGCCTTCGGTCACGCCCACACCGACCGCAACCGCCACCCCTACGCCCACGGCCACTTCCACGGCGACGGCGACCGCGCTCCCGGCGAGTCCCACGCTCCAGGCGACCGCAGCCTCGGCCCCGCAGGAGAGCCGCGCCGTTCCCTGGCCGGGTCTCGTCCTCGTGATGGTCGCGCTGGTGGGGTGGGGGATCTTCCGGGGCCGAGGC
>Ga0209614_1000680_pt1 | contig 28813 bp, 28 predicted proteins | sample BlaSprsedimmetaG_FD_185484 | JGI IMG/M metagenome (GOLD analysis project Ga0209614, IMG submission 185484) | Hot spring sediment bacterial and archeal communities from California, USA to study Microbial Dark Matter (Phase II) - Blank Spring... ... | reverse complement strand
GTTGAGTCGTAAAAATCCACATTGTCAGATGGAAAGACGAAAAAGCCGCGAGACGTCATCGGACCTTCTCTTACACTAGCAGTCGCGATTGAATTTTGGCCCTCCTATGACCTTTAACCATGAAATGCGAGAAGAATCTAGCCGAAAACAATGATTTCTTCTTTGAATCATTTCTTCCCGTTTGATCCTTTCTCTCTGTAGATCGTCTAATCCTTACATGATAGGTTTTCTAACAGGAGCAGAATAGGAGGTACTTATGACTCTTAAGAACCATTACAAAATCTCTTTCATAATGACGATTGTCTTCCTGGCTTTCTATGGAACTCTTCTTGCCGGCATAGGAGATTCAGAAGAATCGGAGATCCCGATAATAATAAACAGGGTCAGCTACGAGCAACGGTTGAAGGTCCAACTTGAGGAGAACGCTTCGACCGGCTATACATGGCACTACTATTTATCAGAAGTTAACGCCTTTTCACTCTTTTCGAAGGAAAGCTCCGTTGACCAATCTGAAAACGCCGTCAAAGGTGGCGGTTCGACAGTGACCTGGTTATTCAGTCCCGAATCCTTGGGAAGCTTTGCAATCATTTTCAAGCTCTACAGAGAATGGGAAGGCGAAGAAAAAGCGGTTGACATAAGGGTATTTAATGTAGAAGTGGATGACAGAACTCTAAGTGAGTGTATTCCCGATTATGTAACGGTCCTTGGCAGTTCTTCAGGTTCCGTAAGTCCGGGTAATCTATTCGCAGTCACCGTTGAAGAAGATTCTTCGGTCGAGTTTTCGTGGAACATACAGAATGATAGTGAAATACTGAGACTCGTAGATAACAGGTACATCGACCCCTCGAAGAGCCAATCCTCTCCGGGTGAAATCTCGGACTTCCCAGTTGCAGGCGCCGAACCTGGGAAGCGGTTATTCGATTTCGAAGCTCTAAAGATAGGAGTCTCTCTAATAGAATTCAAATTCTATAGCACGGTTGAAAGCCATGGAAATGCTTCGACACTGTACGCGAGCGTCTCTGTTGAATAGTCATGATGGATCTAGAAATCTCTCAAACGGTACATGATTACATTAATTAGGGAAGCTTTCTCACGGAAGACTTAATACTCGAATGGGCAGTTTCCTTTTCAGAGAGCGGGAAATGAGGCTATACCTCCTGATATACTAAATGCAGAGATTATCTACTGACTGTAAGAGAAGGAGGAGTATTTTACCGTGTTCGAAAAACTAATGACTGAAAAAGTCTTGACGGTGATAAGGGGTCTTACGCTCAATCAATCGAGGAAGTTGTGTGAAATGCTTCTGGAAAACGGCTTGACGATTCTGGAAGTCAGTTTCTCCGACGAATCTTCTTCAGAGATACTGCACGAACTCAAGAAGGAATTCTACGGAAAGCTCGTGATCGGGGCCGGTACAGTATACGATGATACGGCTTATTCGAGAGCGCTTCGCTCAAATGCCGATTTCGTTCTCAGCCCTGGATTTAGCGAGGAAATCGCGAAGTTGTCGGCAAGGGACGGGATTAGTTATATACCCGGAGTCTACACTTCTACAGATATACAGAAGGCACTGAACACCGGATTCAGCTTCCTGAAACTCTTCCCCAGCGGTTCTGAAGGTCTGCAGCTGCTCAAAGCGTACAGGGGTCCGTTTCCCACTGTCAAGTTCATGCCTTTTGGCGGGGTAACGGCCGAAAACGCTAACGAATACATGAAAGCAGGAGCTGTTGCGCTCGGAATTGGTTCCTACATAGCAAACAGGAATCTCTTTGATGAAGGAAAAGAAGGGGAGATTCTTGAAAGGATCCTGAAAATTCGGAGAGCCGTAAATGCCCGCAGTTGATATAGCGATCGACATAGGGGGTACCAAAACTCTCGTATCGGCTTTCGGCGATAGCGAACAGGAAGCTTATGAATCGGAAGAGTTTTCCACCAAACCGGCCGAAGGAGTTGACGATTTCTTTGAGCGACTGAGTGGTGTCTGTTTTCGCATGAAAGGAAGAAGAGATGTCAACCGCTGGGGGCTTTGCACGGCAGGTGCCGTCAGTCCCGAAAAGGGCAATTTGATCTGGTCGCCGAACCTCGGGTGGAAAGACGTGGAGCTCTTCAGAAGAGCTTCCTCCTTTCTCGATACCAAAGGCGTGGTCGAAAACGACTGCAATGCGGCGGCTTTTGGAGAATGGACATTCAGAAAGGATATTGAATCGCTCATCTACGTCACCATCAGTACGGGAATAGGAATGGGAATAGTTGCCCGGGGGAAGATCTTACGGGGAGCAAACAACTCAGCGGGGGAAATCGGTCACACAATAGTGAAACCGGATGGTCCAACCTGCACATGTGGTCGCCGCGGTTGCCTGCAAGCGATTTCAGGCGGCAGGGGCCTTGAGAACAGAGCGCATGACTCGCTTGGGATTGAGATCTCTGCAAAAGAGATAATTGATCGCGCACAGTTGAACGAACCGCTCTTCAAAGAAATGATAACCGAAGCCTCTGAAAGGCTTGGACGATTCCTCTGCAATCTCATAGATTCTCTCGATCCTTCTGTACTGGTAATCGGAGGAAGTCTCGGGAAAAACCGGTACTATTTCGACAGAATACTCAAGATTATTGAAGAGAATCGCTACAGAATTCCAGGAAAAAAGGTAAAGGTTGAGCTTTCCTCTGTAGAACCCAATCCAAACATAATTGGAATACTCTCTCTGTCAAGAAGAACATACAAAGACTGACCTCTTCTACTTGAGCTCTCTCTACGACTCTCTGTTACCACTTTGCTTTCCAATCAAGGACGACCCATAGTATAATGAAAAAGAACGCAAACGTTTGCGAAAGGTTGCGATTCTCAGTGATGAAGAAAACAACGATAAAAGACATAGCAAAAGAACTGAACGTATCGCCGTCGTCCGTATCGCGAGCGCTTTCCGATGAACCGGGAGTGAGTCCTTCCCTGAGGAAAGAGATAGTTGACGCGGCCGAGAGACTGAACTACATTCCCAATTCTTCCGCAAAATCCCTGAAGACAAGAAAGACCCAAACGGTGGGCCTCATTGTGTCGGATATCAGGAATCCATTCTTCCTGGATTTCATGAGCGGAATCGAGACCGTCCTCTTTCCTAGAGGCTACAAGTTCATCGTCTGCGACATCGGGGAGGATTTCGAGAAAGAGAGAGTCTACATCAAATGGCTCCTCGAACACGGTGTCGAGGGTATACTTTCCTCGCCCTGTCAAGGAGAAAACGGAAGGGACAACTCAAAACTCTACAGAGAGGCAGTCAGGAGAAACATTCCTGTCGTCTTCTACGACAGAATTCTTGAGGGAATGGAGAGGATAAGTTCGGTAACTCTCGATAACCGGCAGGCGATTCTCCGAGGCGTGTTGCACCTAAAGGAAAACGGTCACGGGAAGCTCGGAATAGTCCTTCACAAAAAGGGAATCTATACAATAGAAGAGAGACGCATGGGCTTTTTGGATGCATGCAAGATGCTGGATATTGAGATAAACACCGACTGGATTATCGAAAATGCAGTAGACGTGGAGAGGACCTCACTGTCACTGCAGTCTGTGCTGAGATCGGACAGGAGACCGGATGCGATCATATCCACAAACCAGTTTCTAAATGAGGTCATAGTTGCAACCGTGAGGCGGATGGGCCTGAAACTCCCCGATGATCTGTCGATTGTAGGCTTCGATGATCATTCCATGAATGACCTGATCGAGCCACCCTTGACGACGATCAGACAGCCTGTAGAGGACATCGGCAGGATTGCCGCCACGATACTGCTGAGCGAAATAGACGGAACAAGAGGTGAGAAATCGAAAGTTGTGCTGAAGGCGGAATTGCTTCAAAGAAAATCTGTGTCAAAGCTCATATAGATAAGCTCGAAGAAGACATTGAAAAGAGGAGGAATGCTCAATGAAAAAGAGAAAGGTTGGAGTGATCACTTTTTCCGACGGGCGCGATTTCGTTCACAACGATCTGATCGAAATGAACAAGGGGTTTCAAGACAGGCTGGTTAAGGCCCTTGAAGCAACGGGTGAAGTGGAAGTTGTCACAGCCTCCGATATTGTCTGGAAGCCTTCGCTCGCGAAGAAAGCCGGCAAGGAACTGATGAAGGCCGAGGTTGAGGCCACGATATTTAACTACGCTATCTGGTGCTGGCCGCATCTTTCCGTGATGGCCTCGCTTTATGCACCAGGCCCCTTCCTCACCTATGGACAGATCAATCCCTCTTACCCGGGTATGGTAGGCCAGCTGGCGGCAGCAGGTGCCCTAGAACAGGTCGGAATAATGCCTGAAAGGGTATGGGGCAATCCAGAAGATTCGGATGTAATTGAAAGAGTAATGCACTTCTTGAGGGCTGCTTCGGCGGCCGCAAGGCTGAAAGGTGAAAGATACGGGATGTTCGGCGGCCGCCCGATGGGAATGTACACGGCTTCGGCCAACGGTGATCAGTGGCTTAAGGAGTTCGGTGTCGATGTGGAACAGATCGACCAGTATGAACTGGTAGTCAGGGCGGAAAAAGTACCAAAAGACGTCACAAAAGCAGCTAGAGAGTGGCTTGAAAAGCTTGCAACTGTAAAGTACGACGGCAAACAGCTTACACCTGAAAAACTGGAGAAGCAGATCGCGCTCTACGAGGCCGCGCTCAGTATCATAAAAGAGTACGAGCTGGATTTTGTTGGCTTCAAAGGTCAGCCCGAGATGACGAACAACTACGCAACGATGGACATAGTAGAGGCCTTCCTCAATGATCCGTACGACTGGCACGGTTCAAAGGAAACAATCGTTGCGGCTACCGAAACGGACATGGATGGAGCTCTGACCATGGAGATCTTCAAGCATATTGCTCAGTCTCCAGTTCTATTTGCAGACGTGAGACATTACTTCGAAGAAGAAAACCTGCTAGATCTCTGTAACTCGGGCACTCACGCGACTTATTTTGCAGGAAAATCTATGAATCCCGAAGACAATCTCAAACACGTAGAACTGTATCCCGAGGACTTCTACTTCCCTGCAGGAGGAGCTGCCGTAAAGCATTTCGCGGCACCTGGGCGAGTTACCCTTGCCAGGCTTGCGAGACAGAACGGCGAGTACATCATGACAATAGTACCGGGAGAGTTCGTTAAGCTCTCCGAAGCCGAAGAGAAGAAGCTGTCGGAGAAGGTCCAGATCGAATGGCCGCATGCATATGTGAAGCTGGATACGGACATGGAAACCTTCCTGAGATACTACCCGTGCAACCACACTCACGGTGTCTACGGCGATTTTGTAGAGGAACTGGTACAGTTCTGTGATATAAAAGGTATTGATTACCAGATTCTTGCAGAGTAAACTGCATTTCAAGACATATAGTTTCTTAAGAAAGGAGCCTGATAATGTTATACATTGACGGTATTTGCGAAAAGAGCGTTGAACTCGTTAAACAACCGGTTTTTGCCGGAATCACCACTAACCCTACAATACTGAAAAGAGATAGGCCGGGATGGGGTCTTATGGATGCAATGAAATTCCTCTCAAAGGTCCCGGGCGAGAGACACTTCGTTCAGGGTAGCCTCTCTTCGACCGATTGGATTCAAAAGGTGAAGGAATTCATAAAGAAGAGCGATTTCGATCCCGAATTCTTTATAATCAAACTGCCCTGGGATCCGCAGAAGGCTTCTACTATCGTCCCTCAGCTGAACGATATTGGAGTTGGAGTTTGTGCTACGGCCGTTTACACTTTACAGCAGTACTACGCAGCGGTCAGTATGGAAGTTGAGTATGTGGCCGTGTACTTCGACAGAATGATGAAGGCGAGTATAGATCCCGACTCGAGAATCACAGAGATGCTCGACATTGGCGACTGGCATTCAAACGCCCCTAGAATCATAGCGGCCAGCATCAAGGACATCGAGAGCGCCAACAAGCTAATCTCGCTTGGCGTTCATGATCTCACCTTGCCGATCGAAATCGCAGCCGAGTACATTAAAGGCAGTTTCCCGGCAGACGATCTCAACAGATTCGAGGAAGACTTCAAGTTATGAACGATCGGTCAAAACAGGTTCTTTGCTCCGGAGAGATTCTCTTCGATTTCATCTCGAGAGAACCTATGAAAGGCCTGGAGGGCACCACCCTGTTTGAAAAGAAACCGGGTGGTGCACCTTTCAACATATCTGTCGGTCTTCACAGACTGGGAGTTCCTATGGAATTTCTCGCCAAAATCGGCATGGACGAGTTTGGTAGCGCGCTTCTCGATTATCTTAAGTCTCTTGGAATATCTACCGGTTACGTGATTAGAGAACAGGGAACGAAGACACCTATAGCCTTTGCGGCTTTGGACGATGAGGGGAAGCCTGAATTCAGATTCTACTGGGATCACGCAGCCCATCTGTCACTCAAGTCAGAAGAAATAAGAGAGATAGACCCTCTGAACTTTTCTCTTTTCCATTTTGGCGCGATAGTTCTCCTTGAAGAGCCGTCGGCATCCACTTATCTGGAACTGTTCGAAAGGTTCAGTTCAAGAGGAGTCAAAACTTCATTCGACCCCAACATTCGAAGAAGCGCAATAGAAGATCACGATTCATTCAGGACCATAGTCAGAGAAATCATATCCAGGGTCGACATTCTCAAGCTCAGCGACGACGATCTGCTATATATATGTGACAGCGACAATCTCGATGAGGCTCTGTCTCGGCTCGAAGTCAGACCGGACACGCTCGTCTTTATCACCCTCGGAAGCAGAGGATCCACTGTTTATCGCGGAAAGACATCCGTGAGGAGAGAGGGTTTCAAAGTAAGAGTGGCCGAGACCACCGGTTGCGGGGACTCTTTCATGGCCGCAGTAATCTCGAGGCTCTACAATATGGACGACGAAGAACTGCGTGATCTTACCGAAGAAGATCTGGGAAGCATTCTCGCTTTTGCCAACGCAGAGGCGGCGATCGTCGCGACAAGATATGGCGGAGCAAGCTCAATGCCAACCGAAAGCGAAGTGAACCAGTTCCTGAAGGAGCGGGGTGTAGATCGTTGATCGGATTCCTCGCAATAGACATCGGCGCCTCCAGCGGCAAGGCCTTCGTCGGAAAGTATGGTCGAAAGAGGCTGGTTCTGGAAGAAGTACATCGCTTTTCGAATGAGCCTATTCATGTCGCGGGTTCGACTCACTGGAACCTCATTTCTCTTTACAGGAATGTCTTGGACAGCATTAAGGTGGCTTCAGCTCTGGGAATTGAGATTCGCAGCGTAGGAATTGACACCTGGGGAGTGGATTTCGGTCTCATCGACAGTTCCGGCTCGATTCAGGGCGATCCCAGACATTACAGAGATATGTTCAAAGACGATTCCATGGATTACGCAATAAAGAAGGCCGGTAAGCGATGGATCTTCGACAGAGCTCCAACACAGTTTCAGCCATTCAACACTCTATACCAGCTTATATCTCTAAAGCGCAAGAACAGCCGTCACCTTAAGAAGGCAGATGCCCTCCTCCCGATGCCTTCACTCCTGACATATTTCCTCACAGGAGAGAAACTGACAGAATTCACTTTCGCCACAACTACACAGATCTTCGATCCCGATCGGAATGGTTGGAGTGATGAGCTGATGAGTTTCTTCGATCTACCCGAGATAATGACTCCTATTGTAGATCCCGGGGAAATCGCCGGAGAACTTCTCCCCTCACTCTCGAAAGAGCTTGGCATAAGGGGCATGAAGGTCATTCTCCCTGCAACCCACGACACGGCATCGGCCGTATCGTCCATGGATCTTTCAGATAATTCGATGTTCGTCAGTGCCGGAACCTGGTGCCTGGAAGGGGTGTTGATCGACAAGCCTTCAAGAAATGATGATGTCATCGAAAACAACCTTGCCAACGAGGGCTGCTACGGAAGGAAGTACCGCCTGCTAAAGAATTTAACCGGCCTCTGGTTGGTTCAGGAGCTCCTCAGGGAATGGAGGAAATCGGACCCTAATCTCGATCATTATGCGTTGACCAAGATGGCGCAGACCGCCAGAAGCTATGAGAGAAAAATAGATGTCGAATCCGAAGCCTTCAAAAAACCGAGAAACATGGAGAAGGCTATGCTCTTCGAAGCCGAGAAGCTCGGAATATCCTTGCAAGACAGAGGAGAGATTATAAGAGCCGCGCTCGAAGGAATAGCTTACCAGACGGAGCAGACGAGGAGACAATTGCAGTCAATAACCGGCCGATCAATGAGGAATATCAAAATGGTAGGCGGCGGCATTCGCAACAGACTTCTCTGCCAGTTAGTGTCAGATTACACAGGGCTTCCGGTAGTCGCAGGCCCGGCGGAAGGAACTGCCACAGGTAACATCATAGTGCAGATGCTAGGTCTTGGAGAATTAAGCGACCTATCGCAGGCTCACGATCTTATTCAACGCTCATTCAACTTTCAAGAATACACTCCGGAAAAGTAACACTTCGAATCATCCAAATAGATCAAAAAATTAAGAATTCATAAGATTGCAGCAATTAATCGAGCCTAGTTATCTCTGATCAACTATAAAAGCTTCAGGGAAGGTTGGGTGATATGACGGTGGCCATGTAAAATAATGTTGATAATTCTGTTTAGTAGAATTACTATTCCGTGAGGTGGAATATGACTTATCTCCAGAAAGTACTAAGAATGATCGAAATCGTTGCCAATTCTGATAGTAGTGGAACAACGGTTCAGGAAGCGTCGGGAAAATCCGGTTTCCCTATGTCCTCCTCTCACCGAATACTTAACGATCTTGTAGACTGCGAAGTCTTGACTAAGTTTAAAGAGGCCAAACGCTACAGATTTAGCCCAAGAATAATACCCCTGGTAAATGAGATCTCTAGAAAGATGAATGTAGTCAACCTTAAGAATTGTCTTGTTGAGCTGAAAGACAAGATTAATGAAACGGTCTTCCTAAGTGAGCTTACGGAAAACGGAGTAACCTCCGTGTTGACTGTTGAAAGCGACAGAGTATTCAGTTTCAGGGCCAGATCTGGCGTTTATCTTCCTGTTCATTGCACGGCTGCCGGGTTGGCAATTGCCGCAAATATTGACAAGGAAAGAGCGCTAGACCTAATATGTAAATCTCACGTTATAAATGACCCTGAAATCGAGACTTGTCCGGTAGAGGATTATAAGGCTCGTCTAGAAAGAGTTAGGCAAGAAGGCTTTGCTTTCTGCGACGAGGAATTCGAGCCAGGACTAAGAGCTGTCGCGGTGCCTGTTTTCGATTCTGCGGGGAGCGTTGTCGCCAGTATAACTGCGATTGCGCCTAAAGAGAGATTCAGTACAAAGAGAATAAATGATGAAATTGTAGCCAATCTAAAAAAGACTGCTGTGAACATCAGCAAATACACTTTCTAGAGGTTGACATGAGTGAACAGGTGGTAATTGTAAGTAACGTCGGAAGGGTCTTCTCGAGCGGGACAAAAAAGGATAGAAAGGAATTCGTTGCACTGGATGATGTTTCATTTACAGTCAACAGAGGCGAGTTCGTCTCACTGCTGGGACCCTCGGGCTGTGGAAAATCAACACTGCTAAAGATTGTCTCGGGGCTTCTCAAGGCAAGTTCTGGAACGGTGGAGATTACAGAGAAAGAAAATCGTAAGACTCCTCCGTTTGGGTTCGTATTCCAGGATTCCGTTCTCTTACCCTGGAGAACAGCAATAGAAAACGCTCTCTTTCCATTCGAAATCATGGGCAACAAGGAGAAAGCAGATGAAAGCAATGTCAGGAATCTTTTCGAACTAGCGAAGCTTGTGGGCTTTGAAAATTCCTACCCAAGACAGCTTTCAGGTGGAATGAGACAGCGTGTGGCTATTGTGAGAGCCCTGTCCTACAATCCTCCAATACTACTTATGGACGAACCTTTCGGGGCTCTTGACGCGATAACCAGAGACAATCTGAACAACGTTCTCCTCGAAATATGGGAATCGACCAGAAAGACAGTGATCTTTGTGACTCACAGTATTAGCGAAGCAGTGTATCTTTCAGACAGGATAATCGTTATGGGTACGAAACCCGGCAGAGTTGTCGCGGATATGAAGGTTGAATTGCCCAGACCGCGAAATGAAGATTCAAAACTCACTCCGGAATTTTACTCCTACGTCAAAGAGCTAAGGGAGATGCTCAAATAATGAACAGGAAAGTCTTGATAGCAATAATCTCGATTCTTTTCCTGGTTCTCTTCCTGGGTTTTTGGAAGGGATACATAATCGTCAGAGATGTTCCGGGATTTATCCTTCCACCTCCAGAGGCTGTAGGACAGAGGTTTATCTCTCTTGTTGCAGACGGCACTTTCATTAGAGAAGGCTGGGTAACCCTGTATACGATACTGATTGGCTTCTCCGTTGGATCTATTCTGGGCTTCACGGCTGGATACTTCTCCGCTAAATCAAGAACCTTTGAAGAAGTAATCTCACCATATGTCATGCTTATTCAGGCCACACCAAAAGTATCTCTCATTCCTCTCTTTGTTATTTGGTTCGGACTCGGGATGCCGTCAAAGCTATTGCTCATAGTTCTTTCAGCTTTCTTTCCGGTGATGATAAACACAATCTTGGGACTTAGATCTGTCCCGGAGGACTACGAGAACTTAATGACAATTCTCGGAGCATCGGAACGCCAGTCAACTCTCAAGATGAGACTCCCGATGGCCACTCCCTTAATCATGGCAGGGCTCAAGATCGCAATGGTGCAATCAATAATAGGGGCAATAGTCTCAGAATGGATGGCTGGAGACAGAGGCTTCGGTTATCTGCTCGTTTACGGCAGTTCTCTGTATGACGCAAATCTTCTGATGGCGTCAATAATTGCTACCACTTTCCTGGGATTAATTCTCTACTGGAGCATTGAGCTTATAGAAAAGAAACTCTTGTTCTGGCATGAGTCGAAATTGGCCTTCACGGAGGGAACGTAATGGATGAAGGATTCAGAAAACCAACAGCAAGTAATCCAATCGAAAACGGTAAACTTCCGCATCTGAAGTTAAGCATAGATTCAAAGGTTCCGAAGCTGTTCTTCCTTCCAGGTGATCCAGACCGACTAAAGCTCTTCGAAGAAGCGGCAGATTCCTTTGAATATCTGTCCGCCAATCGAGAATTCTCAACAGGAATAGGCACTTTCGGAGGGAAGGAGTTTGGCGTCTGTTCAACCGGAATTGGAGGCGGTTCATCGGAAATAGTTATGGTGGAACTTCACTCTCTTGGTGTAGAAAGAGTTGTAAGAGTGGGAGGTTGTGGAGCGCTTAGAGAGGACATTAAGTGCGGAGATATGATAATCAACTCCGGCGCAGTAAGACTAGGCGGAAGTTCCAAAATGTACGTCAGAGTAGAATACCCGGCCGTTGCCGATCCATTTATGGTCGTAGCACTGGCCAAAAGCGCTTCGAAAAAGGGGATCAGGACTCACGTAGGCATAGGCGCTACTGTTGACTCTTATTATGCCGGACAGGGTCGGTGTATTGAAGGTTTTGAAATCCCTGGTTTGCCTGAAGAACTCTCATCAGCCGGCGTTATCAATTTCGACATGGAAACCGAGACGATCTATACTCTGGCAAGCCTTATGGGTATGAAGGCAGCAAATATCCTGGCAGTTCATGGAAACAGAAAGACAGATGAATGGCTTATTGATTACGGGTCAGCTCAGCTTTGTGCAATAGAAACCGCACTTGAAACAGACTTTTCAACACTCTGAACGAGGAGGGATTGATTTGAAGAAGGCAGTACTTGTGTTTTTATTGGTTCTAGTAAGTATGTTTGTTTTTGCCCAGAAAGTAACCCTGCAAATTGAGGGGCCCGCAGTTCCTTACTACATTCCCATCTACATGGGAATAGAGCTCGGTTATTTTGAAGAGGAAGGTCTTGAAGTAGACTATCTTTTTGGAAGCGCCTCAGACATCATAAGAAACGTAGCAGTTGGAAATGTTGAATTCGGGTTCCCCAATGGCGAACCTGTCATAACGGCAAGAGCTCAGGGAATACCTGTAAATGTTATTCATACTACCTACCAACACGGACTCGGCTCAACTATCTTCCTTAAGGAAAGCGCTATTGAAACACCCCAGGATCTCAAAGGGAAGAAAGTGGCAATAACAGCTTATGGAAGCCCCAATTATGTGCAGCTACAGATTCTTCTGAAGAAAAACGGGCTTTCACTGAATGACATCCAGCTTGAGATTGTGGGAACCGAAGCTATCGTTCCGGCTCTCGTAAACAAGAGAGTAGATGCAATTTGCTTCTCGATGCTCAGAACTTTCGAACTAAGGTATCAGGGAATCGAAGTAGATGAATTCAAGTCAGACGAGTTCCTTCCTTCATTTGGAAACGTTGTGGTAACCGGAGACAAAATCCTGAATGAAAACAGGGATCTGGCTGTTAGGTTCACAAGGGCTTTGAGCAGAGTAATGGCCTATCTCTCAGATCCAGAGAACATGAAGGAAGCCACTGTAGTGGCAATCGCGAAGTATGCGCCAACATATATTGGCAGAGAGGAATACATGTCCGACATACTCTCCGAGATCTATGCGGGCTACCTATGGCAGAGCGAAGATACCGAAGCCTTTGGATTTGGATTTGGAAACGTTGAAAGATGGCAGCAGACTATCGACATCATGAGAGAGTACGATCTGATAACCACAGATGTCAACGCGGCCGATTTCGTAGTACCAAGACTGTAAACTAAGTCTTCGGATAGGAGGAAGGATTTTGAAAAAGAACATCAATTCAAAACTAATGAGCTTTTTATTTCTTGTGGCTGTATTGGTTGTGTGGAAAGCAGTGGTCACGATTTTCAATACTCCAACACATATCCTTCCTCCGCCCGAAGATATTCTCTTCAAGTTCATTGAGTTGGTCAAGAACTCCGTCTTGCAAAAGAACTTCATGGCAACGCTCGAAGAGATAGCTATAGGCTTCAGTTCCGGCGCGGTGATTGGAATAGTACTTGGATACGTTCTTGCGAAGGTAGAGATTCTCGAGAAGGCGCTTTCCTCGTACATCCTCATATTCCAGACTGCTCCAAAAATTTCTCTTGCCCCGCTCTTTGTTTTATGGTTCGGGCTTGGAATATTGTCAAAAGTGGTTCTAATTGCTCTTGTTACTCTGTTCCCTGTGATGATAAACATGATCCTCGGTGTAAGATCAACTGAAAAGAACTACTACAACCTGATGAAGGTTTTGAAGGCAAGTCGTCTTCAAGTTATGTTCAAACTTGAACTCATGAATTCGATGCCGTATCTGATGACTGGATTGCGTGTAGCCCTTGTGTTGTCGATTACGGCTGCAGTTATAGGAGAAATGATGGGTTCAAAGGCCGGGCTTGGATTTCTTCTGATTCTCGGGAACGAAATGTACGATATAACTTTACTGTTGACTGTAATCATTGTAATTAGTCTTCTAAGCTTCTTCCTGGATATTGGAATGAAGAAACTGCAGGAAAAACTACTGTTCTGGCATGAATCGGCGACAAAGTGAAGGAGTTAGCTTGAGCGGTCTCGAATATCTGGCATCGGAAGAAATAGATAGGTTGGCGAAATTCACCTCGACAGATGAAGGCGTTACTCGTCTTCCCTTCACAAAGGAAAACAGACTTGCCCTTGAGTATCTTGCGAAAAGGTTGAGTGAAGTTGGAAAGAGAGTCTATGTCGATAGAATGGGAAACATCTTGACCTCCAGCGGGAGAGAAAGTCAGAGAGATGACAAAGTAGTTTTCTGTTCTCACTATGATTCGGTTCCAAATGGCGGCAAATATGACGGAACTGCGGGCGTTGTCTTTGGAATTCTACTTCTGACCCTTCTAGGAAAGGCCGAGGCCGAACGTATTGAATTATGCGCCTTCAACTGCGAAGAGTCCTCACTGTTCGGCCGGGCATCGTTGGGATCGGCGTTCTTCCTCAAGGGAGAGGAAGCTTTGGGGGACTATGAAACATTGATCGGAGAAAGAGTATCCCTGACTGAACTAATGGAAAAGGCGGATTTTCAGAGGTTTTCTCAAGTTGGAAAGCCGTTTGTTGAAGAAGGAACAAGATTCATCGAAATACATGTGGATCAATCAAAAGAGTTATCAAAGAAAGCCTTGGATTTTGCATTTGTTGAGAAGATTGCCGGTCAAAGGAGACTCAGTTTCACTTTCAAAGGTGAGACCAATCATTCGAGCCTTATGAATCTCTCGGCAAGAAGAGACTCGCTTCTGGCTTCAACTTCTGCCATATTAAAGGCAAGCGAGTTGAGCAAGCTAATGTCATCAGAGGAGGTCGTTGGGACCGTAACAAGGCTAGTCAATACTCCAAATGTAATGAATATGATTCCTGGAGAGACCGAGACTACCGTAGACATAAGAGGCTTCTCAGTTCGTTCTCTCGAAGAATTCAAAGGCTCTCTGACAGATTATTGTAGAGCCGTATCCGAAGGGGCTGCTATAGAATTCTCTTCGTCGGAGTTCTCCACTATGGATCCGGCGACAATGGACAGCTCTTACCTCAAATACCTCCAAAACAGTTTGACTGTTAAGGGACTTTCTTCTACAAGAATGAATAGCATAGCCTGGCACGACATTGCGGAGGTTTCGAAGTACTTCCCATCTTCTCTTATCTTGCTGCCAAATCCTACGGGAGTAAGTCATTCACCAAGAGAGGCGATGGATCTAACTTCATTCTCCAAACTACTTAATGCTATGCTAGAGATCTTTGGAGGTTCACATGCTTCTAATTAGAAATTCAAATCTCGTAGATTGGAGAAGATCCAGCAGAACAACCTATGACATTCTGATCGACGACGGTGTGATAAAGAAGATAGATACAAGAATTGACTGCAGCGATGCAGATATCATTGAAGCCAAAGGACTTGTTGCAATACCTGGAATAGTAGATCCCCACGTACACTTGAGACAACCGGGGTATGAGTGGAAAGAGACTGTGGAAAGCGGCGTCCTGGCAGCGACATCCGGCGGTGTTACCTCACTGTGTGCCATGCCAAATGTAATGCCCTGCCCGGACTCAGTTGAAAACTATCATTATGTCAGGTCCTTTCAAAGTGATACGGTTATAAGAGTTCTGCAGTCCTGTTCAATAAACCAAAACCTGTCTGGCAGGCGAAACAACTGGAAAGAGCTTTATGAAGCCGGCTCAATAGTATTCACCAATGACGGTCTTCCCGTAGATCGAAATAGCGACATGGCCGCTGTTCTATGGTTTTCAAAAGAAACAGGTGTCCTGGTTGCCGAACATCCCGAAATTCCGGAATTTGACAAAAGTTTGGGAAACACAGAGAATGCTGTCATTTGCAGGGATGTCATCCTTAACGAGAGGATCGGCGGTAGACTTCATCTTCAGCACATCAGCTTAGCCAGTTCAATTGATTTTCTCAAACTAGCAAGAGAAAAGAAGATCAGATTCACAATAGAAACGTGTCCCCATTACTTCATAGAAACCAGCGAGGGGCTGTCCGACGGCTTTTATGAGGTCTATCCACCAATCAGAACAGATAATGACATAGAAGCGATCAGACGGGCAATAGTCTCTGGTTTGATAGATATTATTGCTTCGGATCACGCACCACACACATTAGAAGAAAAAACATCTGAAGTACCTGCTAGAGGCTTTTCGGGAGTAGAGCTACTTTTTCCGCTCTCATACACCGCCCTTGTCAGTGAAGGGCTTCTCTCTCTACAAGCATTGACTAAGCTTCTCACATTTAATTCTTCGAATCTCTTGGGAATAAATCCCGCTTGTCTTGAAGAGGGAGAACGAGCCGATATCGTCCTTTTTGATCCCAATGAATCATGGATTGTCGAAGAGTCCTCTATGTATTCAAAAGGGAAGAATACTCCCTTCCTGGGGAAGAAACTAGAAGCGAAGGTGAAGTATACCATAGCCTCTGGAAAAATAGTCTACCCCTTCATTGGAGAGTCAGTATGAATGTTGTGAATGAAAAATGTGAAGTGATAAGAAACGAAAGGGTTAGTTCCGACGGGCATATACTGGTTCTTAATTCTAGAGATATCTCCCGACAGACCCTTCCCGGGCAGTTTGTTGAAATCGGTTGTTATGGAGAAGATATGATTTTGAGAAGACCATTTTCCGTCTTTGATGTCTCAAGTGAAAGCCTATCCCTATTCATAAAGATTGTTGGAAAGGGGACAAAATGGTTGAGTGAACTCAATTCCGGATCTATTGTTGATCTCATAGGACCGCTGGGAAATGGATTCACCGTGTCTAGCAAAAGCAGATCGCTATTGATTGGAGGGGGATGTGGCATCGCTTCACTGAATCTTCTTTCTCGAAAGCTATTTGATTCAGATAGTAACTCGGACACTATTTTTGGCTTCTCAAAACCCGAGGAGATCCCTCAAGAAGTCATCGAAGGATTTCAGAAGAGAGCAAACAGAGTTTTAGTAACCGTTGACAAAGGACCTTACCCCTTCATAGGAAACGTTGTGGACAGGTTGAAGGAAATTGATCTGGAAAACTACGACAGATTCTACTGTTGCGGCCCAACAAGAATGTTGAAGGCACTCGAACCCTTTCTATGCAAGAGAGAAGTCGAGGTATCTCTTGAAGCACGTATGGCATGCGGCATCGGGGTCTGTTATGGCTGCACCATCAGTACAAAACACGGTAGCAAGCGAGTCTGTCTAGATGGACCGGTTTTCAAAATGGAAGAGGTTGAATGGAATGAAATGTAATCTGAGAACAGATCTTGGACGTATAGGCATTTTGCGTAATCCCATAATCATTTCTTCAGGGACTTTTGGACTGTCCAAACCGTATTTTGACCTTCTGGAATCTGAATATGTCGGAGCGGTAGTAACAAAGACGATCACTTTGAATCCGAAGGAGGGTAACGCTCAGCCGAGAATCCTGGAGGGTCCTTCCTCAATGATAAATTCGATCGGCCTCGAAAACCCCGGCGTTCTCAGTTTTATCGAAGAATACAAAGACGGGTATGGAAAATTGGAAATTCCAGTAATAGTTAGTATAAGTGGAAATTCAGTATCTGAGTTTGTTGAGATAGCTGACAGACTAAATGACATAGATGGGGCAGCCGCCATTGAACTAAATCTTTCCTGCCCGAATGTCGATTCGGAAGGACTCTCTTTCGGGTCAAGCCCTGAGAGAATTGGCAATGTCGTATCTGAATGCAGCAAGACCAGCAAATACCCGCTGATCGCTAAACTCAGCCCTTTCCAATCTATTGATGCTTCCTTCGCCAGAAGTGCAGAAATGGCAGGGGCATCGGCAATATCACTGATAAATACCGTACCAGCCATGAAGATTGACATAAACAGATTCAGATCTGCATTAGGTGCCCTATCCGGTGGAATGTCCGGACCAGCAATTAGACCCATCGCGCTGAAAATGGTCTACGAAATCAGTAGGGATATTGATCTTCCCATAATCGGTATGGGCGGAATTTCAAACGGCGAGGATGCAGTAGAGTTTATTATGGCGGGAGCCACCGCAATCTCTATCGGAACTATGAATATGATTGATCCCTCAATACCCAAATCAATCACCAAGTTTTTCGAGAACTTCATGCAAGTTCATTCATTATTAGATACTGCGGAAATTGCCCAAAGATTCATCCAAAGAAACTCTTGACTTTGGCGACGAACTGTCTCGCCTTCTCCTCTATCTCCTCCGGGCTCCCCTTAGTCAGATCGGATCCTATACCGACAGCGGCGGTACCTGCTTTGAACCATGTGTCTATGTTGTCGAGATTGACTCCTCCCGACACCACACACAGCGCCTCGGGGAAGGGGCCCCTAAGTGATTTCACAAAGGAGGGTGAAAGTACATCGCCGGGGAAGACTTTGACCATCGAGCTGCCCAGCGAAGTTGCCTTCACATATTCTGTCGGTGTCATAATCCCAGGAAGATAAAGCATCTCGAGCGCTCTGGACTGTATTGCAAGTTCTTCCGATAGATGAGGACTGACTACGTACTTAGCGCCGCTCTTAACGGCTTTGCTGAACTGGTCGTCTGTGATAACAGTTCCGGCTCCAACGTAGGCACCCTCTATCTCTTTTGAGAGAATTGAAATCGCCTTGGGGGCGTCGGGAACCGTGAAGGTTATTTCGAGGATTTTCACGCCTCCCCTGAAACAGCTTCTTCCAATCTCGACGCATCTCTCCACGCTGTCGCTTCTGATAACGGCCATTATCCTTTCTTGCAGGATAATATTCTTCACTTCTATCCCTCCATTCGAATTTTATCTAGAGCATTATTCTTCCAAATGATTTTAGGATCAGAAGAACTCTCAAGGTTATTATAGCAACCCACTCATCCCAGGCCCTGCTCATTTCGCCATCGTAGAAGCTCTTGGACCAAGTGGGCTTGATCTTCCCGTGAGTCTGAAGCTCGTCAATATAGTATTCGATATTCTTTTCAATCAACTCTCTATCGACGCAAAAGAACTCTTCGGGAGAAGCAACGAAATCCAAAGGCTTGGCCACATACTCCGTTCTCCATTCCTCCTCATCCTCACTAACCAAGGTGCAGACTGCTTCAGAGAGCTTTGATCTTAAGCTTGCAGCCGTTTTTTCGTCAAGCAATCTGTAAAGCCTTATGAAGCAGAATATCTCGTGAAAAGAGGTAAACACACTCATGCTATCCAGATACCTGACCGCTTGAGAAAGAAGCTCATCTACATCTAGATTGGTTAATTCTCTGTATTTGCTCAGATATCCTGTGATTTCCGCAGTTGGGTTGCCCCAGTTAGCATCGATCGCGCACATGCCCTTCTCTTCATCGAATTCCCACCAGGGAGCGTGCGGGTAATCATTCACCGTCTTCGGAACTGCCAACCATCCCTCCCTTTCCGGAACATATGTGTTGTCCAAATAGGAAATCGCTTTTGAGATTATTCCCTTGGCAAGCGGTATGTCATCGAAATTAATAAGGTGTTGAAGCGCTACAGACGTTGCTATGGGTGATGAAGCTGGTAATCTGAAGTCTGGTTCAATTGCATTTCCAAATCCGCCATCGCTATTCTGATAACCGGCGATTTCCTCGACAACGCTGTTTGCCGGGCCATCCATGAAGTAATAGGCGAACAGTCTCTTTTCCAGCTCTCTCCCGTTCTCAAGGATCGTATACTGTGCTCTCCTAAAAGGCTCCCTTTCAAGATAGAGCATTTCAAATACCCCCTTTATGTTGTCCTTTCATTTCTGCAAATACCACTCAGCAAGATTCTCGTAAAGCTCCCCTCTGCCCGGGACCGGCCCGATGAGCTGGCTATTCCAAAAAGCGTAAGAAAGATTGTAGGCGAAAACCAGAACCGGCACATCATTTGTCCATATCCTGTATGATCCGAGATAATAAGGAGTGCGACTTGACCAGTCGGGCTCAATAGAAGCCCTTCTCATAATCCTGAAGATCTGCTGATTCACATAACCTACTTCCCAGCCTGACTCCAAATCATACTCGTACTCACTGGTCCATGGGGCTATCTCGGGATAGTCGAAGGCCTGGACTCGAAGATAGGCCAGCTCATAATCGCCTTCATCTATGTCACGGAGAAGACTTCCCCAATCGAGCCTTTCCACTTCGAGTTTCACACCTATCTTGTCCCAGCTCTTCTGGAGCTCCTCCAGCAATATATTCTCAACTCCATGATAGACCTTGATCGACAAAGTTACGCTATCGGGATGACCTGCATTTGAAAGGAAGATCTTTGCCTTCTCCGGATCGTACGGAAGATCCACTATCTGAGCTTGCAGGGTCTTAGAGATAGCCGTTCTGGGATCTACAGGAATAAAAGTCCCGATAGAATTGGGGAGGGCTTTAAGAAGTGATTCATAATCTATAGACATCTTGAGCGCCTGCCTAACTCCTTTTTCTGCCAGCAGACCGTTTCTATGATTTATTAGAACAACATGATAAGTGCCATCCGGTAAGCTTCCCGATTTAAATTTTCCAGAAGCCGATGCATTAAGAAGAGACTCGTTGTGATCAGGCTCACTGAAAAGAAGATGCAGCTTTCCCTTTTCGAACATTTCAATTCTGTCGAGAGGCTCCGCCACTTCCACGAGCCTTACTTCATCTAGAAGACTTTTTTCGGGCCAACTCTCAAATACTAGAGGAAAAAGACCGTCGCCAGATCCTCCGTGCCAGTTCGGATTTCTCTTCAGAATAATGTTGCCTTTTACACTTGACGGATCAAGCACGAAGGGCCCTGAACTAGCTTCGATAGGAGGTTTATCCATCTTCATGCTCTCTTCCAGATTCTCCGGTTCGATTCCAAGTCTGTCCGAGTAAATATGTTTGGCGAGTATGCCTGTTCTCAAAGAGTTCAAGAATTCGGGATACGAATCATTGAAATTGAAAACCACTGTCTTGCTGTCGACGACGGAAAACCAGCCAAACCGCGGATCACTGAGAGCCTCATAGACCGGAGAGCTTTCGGTGTTCTTCCACGCTTCTATCGAATACTCAATATCCGCGCTGGTTATAGGCGTTCCGTCATACCAGAAAATATCTTCTCTGAGCTTTATGAAAAGAGACTTGTTCGAATTCAACAGCTCGTACTTTTCCACCAGGCAGGGACTCAATTCGTCGCCGCTTGCCCATCTGAAAAGAGGGTCCTGAATCGCAAAAGTAACCCAGAAATCACCCTCTGAAAGCTCAAATCCTGGAATGAATCTGAATGTAGTATCGACCGGGAGTGTGATCGACCCTCCCGCTAGCACCGAGTAAGAGAATTCTTCATCTGTCCCTCTTTTTTTCAGAGCCTCGGCGAAACCACTAGACAAGAAGACTGACAATATGACAACCAGAAATAATCTCCGCACAGGGTACCTCCAAAGCTTCAGGTCTCTACACTATTATAGTAGATAAACCAAATTCGATTTCGTTCGAAAAGGCAAAGAAAAGGAATGCTGGTTCTCCGTTGAACGGTTCTCCGTTCACCGAGGAGCAATGGAAGATGCAAGTTGTAAGAAAAAGCAAAAGACCGAGGTCGGGGATTGCAGCTTAGAGGTTGGAAAGAGCGGAATAAGATGCAAGGCTGGCTTCGCCAGGAAGTGATGCCCGGAAGGGCATCCGGGAAGTGATTCTGGCGCTTACGCATAAGGAGGCAAAAACCAAAGAAAAAGAGCAAGCAAATTAAAGTAATCTGATCAGAACGAACTTATTTTGTCATCCTGTAGAGCCTGCACTGAAAATCTCCTGTTCAGGGCTCCTGTTAAGGATCTGGGCTTTCGAGAAACCGTGGTTGGGCGTTCGAAAGATCAAGAAAAACAGGTTGACCGTTAAGCGGTTCTCCGTTTGTGAGAAGAGCCATGAATAGCATCAAGATTCCGACCAGGAGCTTTGTCGGAATGAAGGAATCTATTCTTTTCGGAATAATCATTCGCTGTCATCCCGAACTTGTTTCGGGATCTCGGTTTGAACCGCTCGGGGTTGCAGATAGGTGGTTGCAGGTTCGAAAAGAGCTATGGAACGCAAGATGCTGAAAATAGTTCATGATGTTGGTATGTTATGTTTGATCTTGCTCTTCATACGTCTACCCTTATACCTTTGACCTCTTCAGTCATTTTTGGAGCTTATCGAAGGACAGGCTCTTCTCGGAGGACCGTTGACTGACAACCTGGTTTCATCAGCGCTCAGCGGGTTCTCCGCTTTTAAGCGTAAAGCGGATCTTTAGGCGTTCAACGGCTCTTCTACCGCGAAGCGGAACTGGCCTCGCCAAAGGCGAGACTGGCCAGGCGAAGCCTGATTGGTTACCAAAGGCGACTGGCTCTTTCTCTTCCCTCCTGCGCAGCAGCATCACTTCCCCGGACGTTTCTCCGGGCATCACTTCCTGCGAAGCAGCCTCACTTCCCGACGCAGTCGGCCTCGCGTCCCGGCATGTTCTTCGCCGGAATTCCGATTCCGAGTACAGTGGACCAATGACGGCAAATCGCAGACAAAAAGGTTTCCACAGTCTTTGTTTCTGAAGATGAATAGTGTATATTAAGTTGTAGGACATCCTACAACATTCGAGAGGCGGTGCGAATGAAGGAGATAGGGATCGACCACAATTCCCATGCCTCACTTTCTGGGAAGATTCATAACGAATTGAGAAAACTGATCTTGAATGGTGAACTCAAAGCCGGAGAGAGACTACCCTCGGAACCCGACCTTGCTCATGAGCTTGGAGTTAGCAGAAATTCACTAAGAGAGGCTATCGGTCTCCTTCAAAGGGAGGGTTTGCTACTCAAGAAGCATGGAATTGGGACTTTCGTTACAGATAGATATCCGATTATTAGGGGAGGAATCGAGAGGCTCTCAAGCATTGGCAGCTTTATCGAGTCCCAGGGTCATTCTGCGAGGAGCGAGATAAGTCGATTCGATCAATGTGCTTGCGAAGAGAAAATCTGCGAGTTCCTCGATCTGGGGGTGGGCAGTCTGGTTCATGTTCTTGAGACTACAAAATACGCTTCGGAAATCCCCGTTGCCGTTTGCATTGATTACATTCCGAAGTCCATTGTGAAAGATATAGATCCCGACAGAATCCACAATTCTGTCTTTGAGGGACTTGGTAGACACTATAATATCGATATCAGATATGCCGAGTGCGATCTAATTCCTATCAGTTGTGACGAGGTTCTATCTAGGAGGCTCAAGGTCGACGCGGATACTTCAGTTCTCTTATTGGAGCAGATTCATTACGACGTTTTGGATAGAAAGGTTCTATATTCGAAGAGTTACTTTCCGTCGGGAAAATTCACTTTCAAGCTCATTAGAAGACGTTGAGACAGGTAGCTCAACAGGAGGTGTAGGGAAATGAGAAAGCTCTTACTGGTGATGGTTCTATTACTGGGTGTTATGCTTTCAGCCACAACCATCGAGGTCCTATGGATGGGATGGCCCCAGGATCAGGTTATGCAGCTCGTCAATGCGTTCAAAGAAGAGACCGGAATCGACGTGGATATTCAACTGGTACCCTTCGGCCAGCTTTTCCAGACGATCGAAGTCCGACTGGCAGCTGGCGACGGTACGCCGGATGTGTATATAGTGGATGGTCCAAACACGGCCTCTTATGCGGCACGAGGTTATCTCCTTCCCCTGGATGAACACTTCAGCGATGAGGAGATGTCTGCGTGGTTCGATGCCTCCATAGAAGAGGGCAGCTATCATGGTTCTTTCTACTCGGTTCCTTACGGGACTTCATCGGCTGGCATATTCTACAATAAAGCTATCTTCGAGGAATACGGCGTTCCCTTCCTGCCGGAGACAATAGAAGAGAGGCTCACGTGGGAAGAGGTGGCCGAAATTGCGAAGAAACTCACCAAAGACACCAATGGGGACGGACTTACAGATATCTGGGGTCTTGTGATTGAACAGATAGACAGACCGTATCTGATCTTCCCCATGGTTCAGTCACTTGGTGCGAAAGTCCTTTCCGATGACGGTCTTGAATCTCAGGGATATATCACTTCAGATGAGTTCGTTGAAGGAACCACCTTCTACTGGAAGCTCTTCAACGAATGGAAGGTCAGTCCCCAAGGTCTCAGCGACTCGGCAATTTCACGCGAGTATTTCGGAACTGGTAGAGCAGCAATGATGCTCGGAAATGAGTGGAATTTGCGAAGGATGCTCCAGTACCCCGACCTGGCTTATGGACTTTCCCCCTTCCCGTATTTCGAGGGCGGAGTTGCAGTTACCCCAACGGGCAGCTGGCATGTTGGAATTAACTCCAAGACAAAGAAGCTTGAGGAAGCTCTGGCCTTCACAAAGTTTATTACCGGCAAGGAAGCTGTAATCACCTGGCACAAGCTGAACGGTATAGCACCCGCAAGGTCAGATGTTTACGAGGCCCTTCCCGAGGTTTTCGATAACCCAATGTGGCAGCTCTTCGTCAAAGAGATGGAGACCACCGCAGTCCCAAGACCTAGAACACCCGGCTACTCGCAGTACGAGCTTATGCTGAGGGAGGCATTCAATTCTATTCACTACGGTGCCGATCCAAGAAGCACTCTTGAAGAGGTCGCCGCACGAATCGACAGAGAACTTAGAAAGTACAGATAGTTTTCCAGGGATCGTGCTTGAATTTAGATTATTCCGGAAGGTGCGCAGATGTTTCGAAATAACAAAGTAGCGTGGCTTTTTGTTCTGCCCGCGCTGACATTTCTTCTTGTGTTCAAGATTTGGCCAATAGGCGTCTCGGTTATTGAGAGCCTTACTATGACGAGTTTCACCGGGACAAAGTCATTCGTAGGGTTCGAAAACTATGAATACCTCTTCAAGCACGATCCCGTCTTCTGGAGATCTTTTTCCGTTACTCTCTTCTACTCTATAATCGTAAATCCACTGATTGTCCTGACCTCATTGTTGATGGCGCTGCTTCTGAATTCCAGTCACTTCTTCACCAAGTTCTTCAGGACTGTCTTCTTCTTGCCGGCGGCGATATCGTTCGCCGTTGTCTCCGTAATCTGGATGATAGTCCTCGATCCATATAACGGTCTGGCAAACAGCTTCCTGACCATGTTCGGCTTCAAACCTCAGCCCTTCTTCGCCTCTCCCGATCAGGCGCTTTGGGGGCTGATACTTCTTAACGTCTGGAGAAGCTCCGGCTACTGGATGATGTACTTCCTTGCAGGATTGCAGAACATTCCCGAGACGCTGTACGAAGCCGCCGAGATCGACGGGGCCTCAACTTTAAGGAAGACGTTCAAGATTACGCTGCCTCTGCTCACGAGGACTATTTCCTTTGTTCTCGTTGCAAATACGGCCTTCAATTTTCTCAGTTTCGCGCCTGTTTACATAATTACGAAGGGCGGCCCCATGGGCTCGACAAATCTCCTGATGTACGAGTCTTACAAGAGCGCCTTCGTAAATCTCGACATGGGAAGGGCCTCTGCGATCACTACGATCTTGCTGGGAATCATCCTTGTTTTCAGTTTCTTCGAGCTGAGGTTCACCAGAGCTCGATTCGAGTATTGAGGTGGAATCATGAAGAAGCGAAGTCTTTGGAAAACAATGATACTATTTGCCGTTCTCGGCATTATAAGCCTATTCTTTCTGATCCCACTCATCTGGGTCGTTGCATCCGCTTTGAGGCCTGCCAGTCCGCTCTACGAGTACGCCAATCCTCTGACCTGGAAAAGTTTCGTTCCTACCAAACCGACACTGGAGAATTTCGTACATATATTCGTCAACCTAAACTTTGGCAGAGCTCTCATGAACAGCCTTTTCGTTTCGGTCTCGACCATACTTCTAACGGTCATTGTAGCATCCATGGCGGGATTTGCGCTAGCGAAGTTCGAATTCAGAGGCAAAGCTGCGCTCTTTACAATAGTACTGATAACCTTCATGGTTCCCTTCGAGTCCATCGTTATACCGCTATATATACTCATAAAGCAGCTGCGTATAGACAACACATACTGGGCTCTCATTCTTCCGGGCGTAGCCAACGGCCTTGCGATATTCCTTTTCAGACAGTTCTTCTCTGAAGTGCCTTCAGAGATCATGGAAGCGGCAAGAATAGACGGCGCTTCCTGGTTCAGAATCTACTGGAGGATCGTTCTTCCGCTGAGCGTTCCGGCCATAGTCACTGTAATTGTAATGGTCTTCATGTTCCAGTGGAACTCGCTGTTCTGGCCTCTTGTAGCAACCCATTCAAGTAGATTCGAGGTTGTACAGGTAGCCATCGCCGCACATAGATCAACGGAAAACACAAGTTGGGCGAATCTCTTCAGCTCGGCAATCGCCGGCAGTCTTCCGCCGGTAATTCTCTTCCTCTTCCTCCAGAAGTACTTCGTAAGGGGGATAAGCGGAACGGGATTGAAAGGATGATTTCATGAATAATTCTAAGAAGGCGAAAAACCACTTGCAGATTTCCGGCGACTCCCTTCCCGAGATAGCTCTTGTACCCGGTGATCCGGCAAGAGTATACGAAATCGGAGAGTGTCTGAGCAATGTGGAGGAAATAGGAAACAACAGAGACTACATAACTATTACCGGAACCTATAAAGGCCTGCCGCTTACTGTATGTTCTAGCGGAATCGGAGGACCCTCGACTGAGATCGCGGTGGTCGAGCTAAACAAGCTGGGCGTCAAGACAATCATCCGTGTCGGAACTTCCGGAGGACTTGCAGACGATGTGAAACCGGGAGACTTGATCGTGCTTTCGAGTTGCATAAGATACTCGGGAACTGCAAATCTCTTCATTCCGGAGAACTTCCCCGCCGTAGCCGATTACCGGCTACTTACGGCGTTGATTTCAGCCTGTGAAGAGGGCGGTGTGGTCTATCACGTGGGAATCGGCCTTTCACTCGATTCTTTCTATGCAACAAAGCCCGATCTCTTGAGAGAAGACTTCCCATCATCTATCTACGGAAAACTTAAAGAATGGATTGCTGCAGGCGCTTTACAGCTCGACATGGAAGCAGCTACTCTCTATGTGCTTTCTTCTCTTCTGAAGATCAATGCCGCCGCCATATGCACCGCAGGATCCAACATCTCGCGAGGTGAGAGACCAGAGACTCCTCCTTCGAATGAAAACGCCATAATAGCAGCCTGCGAAGCAGCTTACAGGTTTAATAACTGGAAAGAAATTTCAATTAAGCGAGGGAGGAGTTTCAGACTTCCTCCGATTGCAGAGCGGGGGTAATGAACTATGAGTGAGAGACTTACCGGAAAGACGGCCCTTATCTTCGGAGCGGGAAGAGTTGGAAGCTCCGCTGCCGATGCATTTGTAAACGAGGGTGCAAAGGTTATTCTGCTGGACAGAGACGAGGAAAAGCTCGAAGCCTTGAAGAAGAAACTTGAAGAATCGAGAAAGGGATTCTGTTCGACGATATGCGCAAACATAAACAGTCAAAGCGATGTGGATGAGATATCAGATCTACTGGAAGAAAAGACATGGAAAGTCGACATCCTTCTTAACTGCCCAGCCTACATATACAGGGCACCATTTGTCGATCACCCAATAGAAGAGATTGACAGGCAGTGGCATATCAATGTGAGGATAGTCTTCATGTTGTCGCAGGCCGTAGCTAAGATGATGTCGAAAGACGGCGGTGGAAAGATCATCAACCTGGCCTCGGTCGGAGGCCTCTTTCCGGAAAAGGAACACGCAGGCCACTGCGCAGCAAAAGCGGGGATTATTGCGATTTCGAAGGTAATGGCACTCGAACTAGCCTCGGCCAATATTCAGGTAAACGTCATTGCTCCCGGCCCAACAGAGACCGTTCCATTTACTTCTCCCTTCTATTCTCAACATCCCGAAGTACTGAAAAGAATAGAGGAAAAGACCCCGGCCGGGAGGATCGGGCATCCTGAAGACCATACAGGAATAATGGTATTTCTCGCCTCGGAGGAATCGGACTGGATAACGGGCCAGGTGATAATGTCCGACGGCGGACTTGGTCTGGTGTGAATCTTCAAAACACAGACGAATAAGTATGCCCCGTATCGATCCGGGGCATATTCATTGCTGGCAGGATAATACTAGAAGTGTTGAAGCGCGAAGGGCAAGCTCTTCGGAAGATCCTGACCTTTGTAGCCGCCCGATACCTTAACCCTGCCGAACTCTATCATCTCTTTGAAGTCTGTGCTCCCGCCAACAACCGAAGATAAGGTCGCGATCTCACACTCGAGATCAAAAGAGTCACTCGGCAAGAAGCTAAGTTCTCCATTCTCAACACATAGTTCGAAAACTCCGTCATTCCATGATGCCTGGCTGTCGTCGATTTTGATTCCGACCCGCATGTCCGGAGCGTCGATTCTCAGACCGTTGAGCAGCTGGAGGTCTACGATTCTGATCATAGTCCTGGGTACTATCTTAATCTCGGATGGCCTTTCCTTTAGATACGGCCAGAGAAGGAAATCAGGCGGTAGAAAGGCGTGAATCTGGTCGATCTGAAGAGAAAGACCTTTTAAGAAACGGAACATTGCATGCTTCGTTGCGGCATCATCCGCAAGAAAGATCGTGACCACAAACTTAAGTCCGCTGTCCTTGTCGAAGTTGTCGTAGAGAAAGACATAGCGGAGCATCCCTGTAGTCTTTCCTTCTCTCTTGAACTTCACGAATTTCTTAGAAACATCGTTGTCGGTTCGGAACTCAAAGTCGCTTTTCCACATCTCTTCGTCTCTCAAGATCATGCTGTAGTGACTGCTTGCATAATCATTGTAGAACTCCCTGATTTCGCCGTCGGCATCTTCCATCTCCTCAATCGTCACTTCTACCTTCTGATCGGGAAGATCTATAGAACCAGGGGAGAACTGAGCCCTTAGCATCGTGTCAAACTCCTCCCAACCGAGCTTTCTGTAGAAGCTTCTGCTAAAGGGATAGAGCAGAGATACGGCCTGCCCTTTCTCTCTCATAGTCTCCAGTGATCTCTTCAGAAGGAATTTGACTGCGCCCTTTCCCCTGTAAAGGGGACTTGTGCAGACGTTCCCAATTCCGCCCATCGCAACGACTGAATCTCTGAGTCTCATCTTCAAAGAAAGCAGAAGATACTCGGCGGCAAGTGTAGAACCGTCATAGGCCCCAAAGGGGTCCCTTAGATCGTTATTAAAGATCTCACCAGCATGTTTCGAAGCTACCTTCATCCAATTTTCTGGAATACCGAAAGAGAATTTCATAAGTTCAAGATAGTCCTTTTGACTGCTTATTCTCCTGCATTCAAACATCATTTCACCATCCCTGAATGTGGTGTAAAAATGATAGCATATCGCGTTTGGAGAAACCGTGGTTGGGAGTCAGAGGCAGGGGTTCGTAGCCCTTCAAATCTCTAAGCAACCTCTAAGCAGTTTTTAAGCGGGCTCCAAGAAACGGGCCGTAGACTGAGAATGTACCAAAAATCATATGGAGGTGTAAGAGATGAAAAAGATAGTGTTAATTACGATAG
>Ga0209614_1000679_pt1 | contig 28843 bp, 28 predicted proteins | sample BlaSprsedimmetaG_FD_185484 | JGI IMG/M metagenome (GOLD analysis project Ga0209614, IMG submission 185484) | Hot spring sediment bacterial and archeal communities from California, USA to study Microbial Dark Matter (Phase II) - Blank Spring... ... | reverse complement strand
GAAGAGCAGCATGGGATTCTTCCGTACCCTCGCCAAACCAAATTTTAGGAGCGCATAGATGTCTGTAAAATTTGGAACGGCTAAGAAAAAGACCAAACAACTTCCCGCCATAGAACTTTCCCCCACACAGGAAGATTTTGTTTTCAGCGAGGCCGTCGTCAATATTATTTACAGCGGCTATGGGGAGGGAAAAACCTACGCTTGCGTCATAGCCTTGTTGCAACATGCCAAGCGAAACGGGAAGCCTATTCGCTGCGCCATCGTCCGGGATACGCACGAGAATATAAAAATCTCTACGGCGCGCAGCATCCAGGAGGCGCTGAACACCATCAGCCCCAACCTGTGCCGTTTTAAAAACGACTATAAAGAGCTGACCATCTTCTCCAAGCCCCGGATAGATGTTGACTTGTTTGGCATTGACGACCCCGCGGCCCTGAGCAAACTGCAAGGCCCTGAGTATGCCCTGATCTGGCTGGAAGAACCCGCCCCGATGTCGGATAAGTCAAACGCCGGGCTTTCCGAGGAAGTCTTTAACGCCGCTCTGGCCAGATGCGCCAGGCAAAAAGATGCCATTCCCCGCCTACAGGTGTCCATGAACCCGGCGGATGAAGATCACTGGACATACCACCGGTTCTTTGAAGAACCCGCCATTGACATAGAAAATCCCCTGATTACTAGGGCCATATTCAGAATACCCTATGGAGAGAACACCAAGCTTGCCGAAGTGGCGAGGCAGGCGGCAAAGAGCGCCTATAAGCATGACAAGGCCTCCTTCAGCCGTTATGTGGAAGGCCGCTTTGCCTCGGTTTACAGGGGAATAAGGGTGACGCCCGATTATGACCCGGAAAAATATCTGTCCAAATCCTTTCTTTACCCCGTGGAAGGGTTGGAGGGATTCCGGCTTTATGATGGCTGGCATAATCCCTCCATGATTTTAGGTCAGGTCACTTCCATAGGAAGGCTGGTTTTTCTGGATACCATCCGGCTGGAAAACAGCGACATAAAGACCTTGATCGAAAACAAGGCCCTGCCTTTGCTGAACAGCCCTAGATGGAAGGGCAAGTGCAAATCATGGAGGGATATTGGCGATCGCTCCATGAGGACGCCGGATCAAAGCAACAGACAGGAATCGGCGGCCAAGGTGATAGAAAAAGCCTTTAACACATTCTTTGAACCCGGTCCGGCCCGCTGGGAGCATATTAAACAAGGCATAAACAGCGTCTTTAACCGCAACATTCACGGCATGCCCGCTTTTGTCATTAATCCCGGAGAGAGGCTTTTGCATAAGGCTTTGTCTGGCGGATGGCATTACAAAACGGACAACAATGGCAACGTGATAAGCAATGTTCCTGAAAAAACAGAATTAAGCCACATCGGCGACGCCTTTGCCAATGGCGTCAATGTCTTGCTTCCCAATATCCCGGCCAAGCCAAACACCGCCGCCATGCGCCGCATGTCCATAAGAAACAAGACTAGGGTGGAGAGTTATGCCTTCTAAACTGGAAACCAGCGGCTACAAACGCTATTGGCCCCTCAAAGAGTTTGTGGGAAAAGACATGCGCGGCAATAAAATAGCTAAAGAAGTGTACCGGGACATGATCACCGGGCAGGTTTATGCCCCTGCGAATGGATGGGATGGCTCGCCGCCCGATCTCCCGTCAGGCGAGAGACCGGCAATGTCGGCTTCGGACGCCTACCGGGAGAATTACAAGAGAATCTTTGGCCACGAATGAGAAGGAGGTTTTATGCCAGCAAAATCAAAAGCTCAAAGGAGGTTTATGGGCATCGCCAAAAGCATTAAAGAAGGAGAAACGCCCGCCTCTTATTCTCCGGCGGCGGCTAAGGCGGCCAAATCCATGAAAAAGAAACAACTTAAAGAATTTGCGAAGACAAAAGAAAAAGGCCTGCCGAAAAAAGTAGGCGGACTAAAAAAGCTGAGGTGGCCGAAGGATTAGCCATGGCTTTTATTGAAGATCCAACAAACGAAGTCAGGCGCAGACTCCATGAGTTGATCAGGGAACCGCTTCCGGTCATAGATGATCAGGAGATGGCTGAACGTGAGGATGCGGCTGAGGCTTATGCGGGCGAGGATGAGGGCCATTTTGTGGACTTCTGCGAAGACTGCGTCGCCACTTCGGTCAACGCCATGCTGGATATAAGAAAAATCCAGAAGGAATGCCTGGATTTGTATATGGAAAAGGAGCCGCCCAATTACGCCAAAAAGGAAGCGTGGCAATCCAAGGTTGTGATACCAAAGCCCCATGGAGCCGTGCAATATGCCATGGCGGCCATAAGAAAGGCATTTTCAGTGGATTTTCTCTCGATTGAAAACGAGGCCGATCCGACTGCCGCAGAGATATGGGAGAAGCTAATGATGCGGCAGTTGGATAAAAGGCATGCCAACTTCCCTATAGCTTTTACCGATGCTACAGGAGTGAGTTTCGCCGTCGGACAATCCCTGGAGATGATCCCGGTATGGCGGCCTGGTCGTGGATTGCAATATTCCTTGGCAGAACCCTGGAAGATACATCGCGACCCCGACGCGCTTTCCCGGCATCCTCAATCCGGCATGTATTGGATACATCAGGAGTACTTGGACGCCTTCGTTCTCAAAGAAGGCGAAAAACAGGGCAAATATGTCAACGCTCAGCAGGCCATAGACAGTTGCGGAGAGATGCCGAAAGGCGATCTTATGTTGACCAAAGAAGAGATCGCCAGGAGAAAGAATCAGATATGGCGACGGTCAAAATACAGAAAAGCGGTTATGGTCTCAGAGTTCTGGGGCACGATACTGGACAAGAAAGGCGAGATGCTTTTGCCGTCCGCGACATACACCACGTGCGGGCGCAAGGTTATCCGCCTTCCCAAAAAGTCCCCGTACCGGACATTGCGATGGCCAGGGATGTCTTTCAGTCCGCTTCCCAATTTTCTCAGGTATGATGGTCGCGGTCTTCTGGAGGGCATAAGGACAATCTGGTATTTTATGTGCTCGCTGCTTTGTCTGCACGCCGATAATCTTAATTGGGTGGTCAATCCTCCGACAGAAATAGATATATCGTCCCTGGTTGACCCGGATGATGTGGATAATTATCCCGGCAAGCAATACCTTACCAGGGGCACAATAAGCGGCCAGCAGGCTATCAGAACTGTGGAACGAAAGAATATCACCAACGAAGTCCTGGCCAATTTGCAATATGCCGACCAGAACTTCCAAAGAGGAACGTTTGTGACTGACGCCGTCCAGGGGTTGCCGGGATACAGGGCGGAGATAACGGCCAGGGAGGCAGCCCAGAATCTTGACCAGGCTTTGAGTGTTTTTGGACTTATGGGCATGAATGTGGAAGATGGGGCCATAGAGGCCATAAGCGCCGGGGCGGAGACGGTGGAGATAAATGCCGGGCTGGATGATCTCTCTGAGATATTCCCTAACGAAGTCCTTATGACTATGGTTGACGAGACTAGTCCTACCGGAATCCGCCTGCCGAAACTGACCGGGGCCTATCATGTGTCCGGCGTTTCTGCTGTGATGCGGGATGCCGAGGTTATAAGGGCTATAAGGGACACGATACTTCCCCTGGCCGGGACGCCGCTTTTTGCGCCTTATATGAAGCCATATAACATAATAAAATCGCTGGAACGTCGATTAAATCTGAAAGACGAAGGGATAATTGTGGATGAGGCGGCTGCACAGACCGTTGACGCCGCCCAGCAGGTTGCCCAGGAAGAGGCCATTCAGATAGAAAGAGAACAGAAAGCCAGGGAGCTTTTGACTCCGCTAGGACAGGTTCCGGGACAAGGAGGCGGCGCATGAGAACGAGCAATGGACCGATGTCAGGAATTGGACCGTCGGTCTGCCCAGTGACCGGACTTCCCGAAGAGACGGACGAGTTGGAGCGACAGCGAAGACAGAAGAAAAAGATCGGGAAGATAATGGCTCGGAGAGACGAACTTCTGAACGATCTGTCCGGGAATGGCGGGGCGGTTCTAAAGGCCCTCGCCGCAAGGATGGCGGACAGGATTAATGAGCTTGTGGCCCAGGACCCGGAGGCCAACGCCCTTAGAGAAATTATGATTCAGTTTACGCATGAAATCAATTACGGCAACAAGTTGGCTGAGTCCTTGATTCAAGGAATTAATGTCGAGCAGGCGGCCCCGTGAGGGATACCCGCGAAAGATAATAAAGGCGGCCCCGCGAGGGATACCCGCCGGAACAGGGAGGCTTTATGCCAGAAGAGAAAACTTCAGATGTATCCGAAGAAATAGCTGCTCCTGCTTCCGTTGAGGAAGCGATCAGGGCCGCCAAGGAAAACTCGCTTTTTATGGGCCATCCAGCCCAGGAAGTCTCCGAGGAAGAGGTTGTTCCCGAGACTGAAGAGAAAAAGGAAGAGTTGGAAGCAGCCGCCCCGCCGCCGGCGGAAGAACCGCCGGCGATTACGTTCAAGTATAAATCGCAGGAAGAGGCGGAAAAGGCGCATAAGGAAGCGGAACGCCTTATGCACGAAAGGGCGGAAGAGGCCAAAAGAGAACGGGAACGCTCTCTTGAGTTGGAAAGACAGTTGAACGAGCTGCGCTCTAAACCAGCGGAGAAAAAAGACGAGGAAATCAAGGAAAAGAAACTCGCCGGACGCATCCAAAGCTTGCTCAACAACATAGAAGCCCTCGACCCCGAAGAAGACGGCTACCAGGAAAAGATAGCTGAACTCTGGGGGTCGACCCTGGAAGACGCGGTCAAAGAAGGCGTGTTGAGAATTATCTCCGAGAGGGAAGAAAAAGAAGCGGAAGAAAGACGCCGTATCTTGATCGAGGAAGAGAAGAGAAACGCAGCGATAAAGACAGCCGAGGAAGAGGCGACCAAGGCCGGACTCGATATGGCCGGCGAACAGTCGGAAGATCGCAGGCTCTTCTGGGCTTTTGCCGTCAACGCCCCGCAGGGGACGCTGGACAGCCAGATTGCCTGGACTGTCAACGAGGTCAAGCAGATCAAGGCTTCGCTCGGACGAAAGTATTTGAATATAGCTGGAAAGGCTCAGAAAGCGCAGGACGAAAACAGTGTTTTAGAGCGACAGGGAGCAGGAAGACCGGCGGAAAAACCAGAGCCGGCTGCTCCGGTAAGTCTCTCGGATGCTCTAAAACAGACGCAACGAAGAATATAGGAGGATAGAACATGAGCGCCCATAATTGGACTTTTGACGCAGATTTAGGAGTATATAAAAACCACGCTATAAGCAATCAACTTTTGGTGCAGTCGGTGGGGGCCTGCAAGGTCGTGCCCTTTACCAGACCGATAGCGGGAGTAGGACAATTCAAACATAAAGGGCAGACGGTCAACGTCATGCACCTGAAAGAACTGCCCGATCCCACTTCAGCCGAGCTTTCGGAAGGCACCCGCATTCCTATCGACAAGCTGGAGCTTGGGACCCGGGCCATCACCCTGGCAGAATTTGGCAGGGGCGTTGAATACACAAATCTGGCCCAGCAGCTTGGGAAGTTCGACCCTGAACAGTATTTGCAAAAGGCATTGAAAAGGCAGATGGAACGCGCCCTGGATACCGCCGCGGCCAGCGCTTTTAAAAGCTCGGACGTAAAGATATGCTTTACTCCGACATCTCTTACCGGAGGCACATTCGATACGGACGGAACACCTTCAACCGTGGCCACGGCCAACATCACCTTCGATCACATGGGCGTGTTGGCTGATTACCTGGCCGGGAGCATCCATTGCCCGCCTTTTGAGGGAGATGACTACATCATGCTTTCCTGCCGCAAGACCCTCCGGGGCCTCAAACAGGATCCGCTCTATCAGCAGGTTCATATGTATCTGCAAAAAGGCGATCTCTTTTTCAAGGGTGAGATAGGCAAGGTGGAGAACATCCGTTGCGTGCAGGTGGACAGGGAGGCGGCTTTTGCCAACAGCGCCTCGGCCAGTTGCACCGTCATGGGCGAGGCCGTGGTGTTCGGAGATGAGGCGGTTGGTTATGTCGAAGCCGAGTCCCCGCAGCTTTATGCCGACCCAAATTATCAATCGGACTTCGGTCGCACAAAAGCATGCGCTTGGCGAGGAACGTTCGTTTTCGCCAGCGTGTGGGCGACGGCCACGGATGGCGAAAGCAAAATTATTAGGATAACAAGCGCTTAGGCGATGCGCTCGACTTTAGTGGAACTATTGCGATAGTCATTGACATCTTCACCCGCTGGAAATTAAAACAAGGAGGACTTGAATCATGGCTTATGGGACTTACGATAGAGACGTTCATCAGTTTATTAACGAGACATCCGCGCTTCCAGACATACATGCCCTGGAAGTGACTGCCGGCGACAAGAGCCTGGCCTTTGACGTGGTGGAACCCATCGTCGTCACCCGCATCGGGGTAATGGCCACAGTTGCCTATGACTACGATACTCAGACCGCGGAAGGACAGGTGGCTGTCGACCGCCGGGTTGCCTATGGCAGCGATGCGGGCCGGGTGGAGTTGGGCGTGATCAAGCAGGCCGATGGCACGCCGGCCGGAACCGTGCTTTATAAGGACATTAACCCGGTAAATTGTGATGTGGGGGATCAGTTGATAGCGGAGGTTAAGGTTGCGGCCACAGGCGGCGCTGGCATAGCCGGAGATTTTAAGGTGTTTTTCTGCTATCACCACAGGGCGGAAACCGATGCTAACCAGGCTGAGCAGACCGCGAGCGCTTAGCAATAACAACTCCTGAAGTCTAACAGAGGGGAGCGCGACAGCTCCGCTTTACAGCCGCTCCTGTTGTGGCTTTGTATGTGATAGAGATCATAATGCCTCGCTAAATATTTTGAGACTGGGAACACAGTCTTTAGGCTTGTCCTTAGAAGCCCCTGCCAATCTCTGATTGGCAGGGGAGTGTTCACGAAAATCCACCGCGGGAACCGCGGGAAGCAACGCTTGGGGAGAGGCTGCAATGGCAGCCTCGTTGAACCAAGAAGCCTCGTCCGCAAGGGCGGGGTAGTTCACGACAAGGGGAATAAAGGAGAAATATTATGGCAGCGATTGCGTCAACCGATGTGACAGTAACGGTATTGGAAAGGAATATCCTGGGAAAGCTCAGGATGAACGAATGCAAGATTCAATTCGGGGATGGAGCGTTGACTTATCCCGCCGGGGGCATCCCCATGCCAGCTATCGGCGCATTCGGCATGAACAAGGAAGTAAAAGGTCTGACCTGGTACGATGAGTCCAACGGAGATGGTTTTGTCTATAAGTATGACAAGACAAACCGCGCCATCCGCATCTATTCCCAGGGAGTCGCGCTTGATGCGGCTGGGACCGAAACGCTTGATGACCACGCGGTGACGGCGGGGGTCGGAGTGGGAACCATCAGCCTTGGGGCAGCGGTGGCCGGGGCTGGAACTTATGGCCTGGGCGCTTTGAAGGAACTTACCACAGCGGATGCCCCAGCGGCCACCGCCCTCTATGCGGGGGTGTGGGGGAAGTAAGGACTGAGAGGGGAGGTTGACGGCCTCCCGTAATTAAAAACGGAGGTTTTGTATGGGACAGATTTTAAAGACAGCTCACTTTGGAGAGGTCGAGTTCACGAAAACCTGGGTTACTTCCACCGGGAAGCATATCGGCAAGCTGGCCAAAGGCGGATATGCGTTTCTGAGCGGCCAGCCTATCACCAAGAAGAAAGACCTTACGGATTGCATACCGGGGGGAACTGAACTGGAAGAGGCATTGAACTGGTTCAGCAACAAAGACAAGATAAAAGAGGAAACGGTTCCGCCAAAGATGGTGGTTATCCAAAGGGACGGCTCATACGCCTTTGACGATGGCTCGCCTATCAAAGACGTGGCGGATTTGATCGAGGCCATACCCAGGGGGCCGGTCCTGGACGCGGCTGTAGCTTGGTTTACAAACAGGTTGAAAGGGCAGGAACTTCACGCCAAGAGCGTAGAAGTCAAACGGGAAAACGCTATTGAGAGAAATATTGAAGAGGCCCATAGAAAGGTCGGGCGTCCCCGGCTTTCTGGGTGATAACCGTTGGCGACCGATTGCGCAAGATTTTGTTCATCTTGCAAGCTGGTTTACCGGCCGGACGAGAGGATTTATAAGAATCCGCACGAGATATGCCCGAAGTGCGGAGCCAGACTGGTGAAAGACGACGAGGAGAAACAAGCCCATGACAAAAACCACCAAGATTGAGGCGACTATGGAACCAGCCCCATCCCTGCATTTTGACTTTCCCAAAGACAGCAAGATGAAAGTCCCGGACAATTTTGGCGATCTGGACGTGGACGGGAAAGCGACCGTAATGGCAAAAGGCACGGTTAAAAGCGTTGCCCATGATGAATATGGCCGCAGCTTCAGGATGACCCCGGATAAGGTGGTCATCAAGACGGTTGGAGAAAAGCCCAAGACATTGCAAGAGGCTATAAGCGAAAACAAGGAGAAGCGGGTCGCATGACACTGGCCGAACTGGAGCTGGAACTTGATCTGATAGTGCAGGATGCGGCCCTGTCCGCCCATTTCAGGAGATGGCTGAACAATGCCCTTCTGGAAATCGCCTATGATTTCAATCTTCCGGCCTTGAAGCTGACAACGCCGGCTTCGCTTGCGGTGACTATCGCCGGGGGCTGGCTTTACGATATGCCCGCCAATTATCATAAGAACCTTTTTCGTTGCCGCAATTCCAATAACGATACGGTCACAATAGACCGGGACGCGGCCTGCATAGAGGACAGCGACCCGGATCACAGCGAGACCGGCGATTATGTAACCAGGGTGGCGGTGGAAAACGACAGGATAATCGTTTATCCCAAAGCCGCCGACACGCTTTCCCTCTGGTTCTATCAAAAACCGGAGACGCTTTCCGCCCCGGAGGATAGCGTGGTTTGCATTCCAGCCGCCTATCAAAGCAGAGTTTTAATAAGCAAGGTGGTGATACAGAACTTTCAGCTTTTGCAGAATCAGTCTTCCAAGTTGATAGCGCAAGGGCTTCTCTGGTGGAAAAATAATTACAAGGCGGGTTTATATGGAGAGCCCCATGGCGACATAGGCATGATTCAATGCCTGGCCAGGGCAAAGAAACCAAAGAGACATGGCGGAACAGATCCGCTCCCTTGAAGGAGGTTGACCATTGGCTATCCCCAGCCAGCCGACCGCGACGACCATTGTCACCGAGGCTTATAATTTGGCCGGCATAAGCTCGCCGAGCGCCGCGCAAATTGTCCGGGCGACAAACTATGGCCTGGAAAAAGTCAAGCGGGACATAATGAACCTCGGCAAGGCATGGAAGCCCCTGCTTATCACCGCCTATCATATCACCAAAGCGGGCGTATCGCATTACGCCAATCCCAGCGACTTTTCTGTTGATTTCAGCGTCGGCCATATGACCGGAACGCATAGCGGGGCATTGACCGCCGTGGCCTCGGCCAGCGTAATGACCCTGGCCGCCGACGAAGATGTCACGCAAGCTTTCGCCGAAGGCAAATGGCTGCTTATCACCTCTGGCACGGGAACCAAACAAGCCGAGCAGATAGACGATTACAACGCCACAACCAAGGTGGCTACATTAAGACAATCCTTGACGACCGCTCCGGCTGCCGGCGATGGTTATCTGATAGTGGACAGCGTTGCCGATCTGGCCAGAAGACCGTTGCAACTTTACGACAAGTATATGGGCAGCGGAACAAAGGCGGCGCCCACCATGTACTTTCTTATTGAAACCGCCGCTTATGGGGAAATAGCCGTCTATCCTGTTCCTGACGCTGTGGCCGGGCTGCGGTATAAATATTATGCAGACTTGTTGAAAACAGACCTTGACTCTGCTCTTTACTCCACCATTCTCAGAAGATGGGCGGGTGTGTTTACCCAGGGAGCATTCGTCTGGGTATTGCAGGATAACGACGATACCAGAGCAGAGACGGAGAAGCAGGTCTATTTCGGAATGCTTGCCAACCTGGCGGCTTGGGATATGGTGGGACATCCGAAGTGGCTGCCGGGACAAAACGAGGGAGGGAGCAGATAGGTGGGTTATAGGGGCGAGACATATCAGGTGCCTCTCGAAGCAGGCGGGTTCAATCACAATAAAAATATTGATACCATCCCGCCCGAAGACTTTGTGCATCCCTCCCGGAACATCCTTTTAAACGAAGGCGGCATAAGAAAACGGGGCGGCACCACCCCGCTGGATGCCTGCGCCATGTTTAAGATAGGCGACATTGCTTTCACAGGCACAGGAACAAACGATCTTAGCGTAGGAACCACTTATCAGAACACCGTGGCGGCATCTTATCGGGTGCAGATAGATACTGGCGGCACACCAGGCACGTTCAAATGGTCTGATGATGGCGGTTCTACCTGGAAGGCCACATTGGTGGCGCCTACCGGAAGTCCGCAGACGCTTAATAATGGATTTACCATAACCATTCCGACTGGCACGGCGCATGCATTGGATGACAGGTGGGATATTCCTGTCACTATTCCCAGCGTCACCGGAGTTTTTGATTTCACCCTGGCCAATCTGAACCAGTTCATTGTCCGAGCCACCAGCGACGGCCAGATTTGGAAGACGAACGCCGCCGCCATCAAGACCGGATGGGCAGCCAACAAGAAAGTCCATGCCATGCAATGGGCGGATGAGGTCTTTTTCTGCAACGGCGCGAATATTCCCACGGTATGGAATGGCGTGGATGCTTCTACCACGGATTTAAGCCTGCTGCCTTCGGATTGGACGGGAAGCAATTACCCGGCGCGGATGATTCAGCATGGCCGGGGGAACTCCCTTAGAAATTGGGCTCTGGGTTGTCCCTCCACGCCTAAAACCATCTACGTGACCCCGAATGGGACGCCCAAAGACTTCTCCGATGCCAACGTCCTGACCTTCAACATCGAGACCGGGGACGGATTCGGGATTGTAGGCGGGATAGATTTTGGCGACAGGTTGATAGTCTTCGGAAAAAATCGTTCCTTCATCATAGACGATGCGGACACCAACACGGCCAACTGGGGCTATAACGAAAGCCAGTGGTCCGGCGGAGCAGCCACGGGGCGGCTTATAGTGAGAACGCCAAATGATATTGTCTGCATGATGGAGGACGGCGACATTTATTCGGTTACGGCCGCCGAGACCTACGGGGATTACAAGGCCGCCTCTCTGACACGCCCATCTTATATGCACGAATGGATAAAGGAATATGTCAACCTGGGATGCATAGCGGACTTTCATGCTCTATATGATCCCGTTCTCAGATGTATCCTGTTCTTTGTGGCGCGCGCCGCAGAGACGGAAGTAAACACGGCCTTGGCTTATTTCATAGACAAGCCGCCGAACAAGGCGTGGACAATTCTGGATAATCAGGATTACGAAAGCGGTTATTCCGCTTTATGTTCAGCCAAGGCGCGGGCCGGGGCCGGCAAATGGAAGATTTATACCGGAAGCTATGGCGGCAGAATATGGAAACTGAACGAGGAAAATCGCAATGACAATGGCAATGGCTATGTATCCGGTATCCGGGGGGCGTCAAATGCTTTTGGCAATGCCAGGCAGACAAAACGCTATGACCGGATAAAAGTGATTTCCACTTCCGAGGGCGCTTGCGCGGTAACTATGCGTTGGTGGATAGATGGAGGGCTGGCCGGGACTAAAGATATTGCCTTGGCCATAGACGGCGATCCCTTGGGAAGTTTTGAGCTTGGCACGGGAGTATTGGGAGGCCCGAACATATTGGAAAACAATGTGGATATAGGCGCCATAGGGAAACGCATCCAGGCCGAGGCATACAATTCCACGGCCAATGAGGATTTCTTTTTGAGCCAGTTTCTTTTTGACTTCATGCCACTTGGAACACAAGCATGAGCTATATTGACTTCGACGAAATGGGCGTCCTAGAGATTCGTTGCATGAATTGTGGAACTCCCCTGGCCGTCCGCTCCTACAAGACCATACAGGTAAAAAGCATCCCCCCACGGGAAGAAAAAGTCCTCTGTATGCGCAAATTAGGGACATATCGAAGGAAACGATTTGATTTGGAGAATGGTAGCTATATCGAGGCCTTTGTCTGCCACGAATGTCAGAACAAGAATATAGCCCCGGAGAAGATTGAAGAGACATTACAGAAGGCATTCGAGGCCCAATGGAAGCATGAAAATAAAAATGAAGCCGAGATAAAAAAACTCAAAAAACAACTTAAGGGCATAAAGGTGAAAAAAGCGAAAGAAAAGGGGAAATTCTAATTGGCATACTCTGTCAGCAAAACCTGGATTCCGGGCGAGATTCTAACGGCAGCCGACCTTAACGCCGGGTTTGTCAATGATATTGCGGCCTGTAACGATCTGGACAGCCGGGTGACTATGGAAGTCACGGCCCGGACGGTATTGGAAGCCGAGCATGACCAGCTTGTCAGCGATGTCTGGAACGCCGGAACCAGCGAAATAGCCACCAATCGAGTAGGCACGGACAGCATTAAAGATGCCAGCGTTACTACAGCCAAGATATTAGATGGCAATGTTACCTTGTCTAAATTACCCGCCGGGGTGCTTGCCGCCAATGATGCAGGTTGGGCAAGAATGGCCAGCGGTTATATCCTCGATACCAAGGTCCACGATGTGAGTGGTTCAAAACTTTGGGATGGTTCCGTTGATGGTGGGACAAAAATAACTAATGCCACAATAACTGGAAATAAACTTGCCAATGCTGTTGCCAGTACGGCATTGGTAATTTCTGCTGATACAGAACGAGCATGGAATTCACAGTCTGCTGTGAAAAGGAAGGAAATATATTGTCCTATAGGCGGTACTTTACGGATTAAGTTTACATTGAGGGCGGAACCCAGTTATTACTCTTATGGTTGCGTTTATAGAAATGGGGTAGCAGTTGGCGTTTGGAGATCGGTCTACGCTGGTACAACAGAATTTTCTGATGAGATTGCTGGATGGTCTTCTGGGGATTTAATTCAATTATATGGGCGCGGAGACTATATCGCCGGTGCGTATTGCTCTAATTTTAGAATATATGCTGCAACTCCGATTGCCTTTGGAATTATTTTAGATTAACATTGTGACTGCTCCGCCAGCTAAAGCAGGCGGCTTCCAGGGGCAAAGCCCAGAGTCTTCAGCCCAAAACTCAAAATATTGATAGCGGCGTTTTCGTCTCTATCTAAAACAAGACCACAGGAGCAAGAATGAACACGATCAGACAGAGTTTTTTCAACCAACTGTCCACATCGAGAGCATCTCTTGCTTGTGTGGCGAGGATCAACGAACGCCACGGTTCTGCCGGCGCATGCTGCCTTGTAAGCCGTGAATTGCATGAATTGTCCCCAGGCTGCTTCTCCAATGGATTTTCTGATGCCTTTAAATCCATTCTCCCGCATATCTTTAACGTTCAGTTTTTCAAAGGCGATGACTTGATAGGTTTGAATCAGTTTACGAGAAAGTTTATGTGCAAAATCCTGACGTTTATTGACGATTCGCTCGTGAATATGGGCGACGGCTTTTTTAGCCTTCTTTCTTTCAAGGCTGCCATTCTTTTTCTTAGAAAGTTTGCGCTGCGCTTTTGCCAGGGCTTTTTCTTCTGTTTTGAAAAAGCGGGGATTCTCAATTTTCTCACCGGTAGAAAGAGTGGCAAACGAAGAAAGGCCAACATCAACACCAACCACCGCATCAACTTTAGGCAGTGGACTAACTTCAATTTCACAGGAAAAACAAGCATACCATTTGCCCGTAGAAGTCCTGCGAATAGTCAGGGTTTTAATGGTTCCTTCAATATTCCGATGCTTTCTAATCTTAACGGAACCAACCTTAGACAACTTAAGCCGGTCATTAATAAGACTAAATCCGCTTTGCGGGAAGGTGAAACTATCATATCGGTCAAATCCTTTAAATCTTGGATAACCAGGCTTTTCGCCCGCTTTCACTCTGCGAAAGAAAGCCTTGAATGCAAGATCAACACGAAGTTGGGCATTCTGGAGACATTGGGAAAATGCGTTGGAAAGATCGGGTTTATCTTTCTTCCATTGAACCAAAAGGTTGCTGGTATCATACAGCGACAGCGATTTTTGTTTTTCTTCCCACACTTTTTTACGGATTGCAAGGGTCTCATTATAGGCCCAGCGACAAGCATCAAGCGAAGATTGCAACGCTTTTTTTTGTTTGGCCGTCGGATAGAGACGATATTTAAAAGTCTTACGCATGGGAATATATTAAATACGATTAACTTAAATATCAAGAACTATTTCACAGAAAGGACAGCGATTCATCCGCCAGATAAATCAGGCAGTCTTCTCGCTGATTTTTTATAAGTGATTAAAGCCCCAAAATGCTCAAACTCAAATTGGAAAACATAACCCGGAACGATGAGACCATACAATCCTGACGACTTTGCTTACTGCCACGACGCCCTTTTATCCGAGGGCTTTGCGGAAGAACGCATGAGCTTTCAGACAGACAAGACCTATATTACCGGCGTTGGATTCTTTAGCTACCGGATTGAATCCTGGTGTCCACGGCTAGTGCATTTTTTTGTGGACAAGGACAAGAGAAGCAAGACCAATGCTACAAAGTTGTTTAGCGCTTTCAGAGAACTTATGATCGAAGAGGGACACACCCATTTTGTGGCCGGAGCGCCGAAGGAAAAGCCCTTCATGAAACGGTTCATAAAGTACCTGGGCGGCCAAGAGCCGTTTGCCACTATAGACGAAGACCAGTATTATTTAGCGCCCACGCTAGGGAGGGTGAGACATTGAAAATTTATAATTCAATCACAATCAGCATGGTTACCGGAGAAATAATAAGCGAGGATAGCTATGAATATTCCGGGCTGGTGGCAGAGTTAAAGCGCGGAACATACATCGAGGCCCCAAAACCGAGCGCCCAGGAATTAGCCATACAGCAGGAACAACTCGAACTTCTACGCCAGAGCCGGGCAGAGAGCGAGCTGCTCAAGCCCTATGTCATGGCCAGCATGGGTCTTGTTGAAGAAGACGGCAAACTACGAAAACTCAGCGAAGAAGAACTTATGGCCACCATGTCGCCGGTTGAAAAGACACAGTATGACCTTGCCAAAATGGCGCAGGAACGACTGTTGCAGGCGTATGAGGGCAAACTGCCTATAAGCCCGGCGCTGGAAGAAGACCTGCAAAAACGAGAAAAGCAGATGCAGGAAGGCCTGTCGCAGAAACTAGGCCCGAACTGGCAACTTTCCACGCCCGGGCGACAGGCTATGGGCGAACTTGTCAGGGAGGCTAATCTGCTCAAGGAAGAGGCCCGCAGGGGAGCCATTGACACCGGCACCGCCTTGCTATTGTCTAATCTGGGTTATCTACATCAAGCCCAGGGACAGAGAACGGCGGAGGCGGCGCAGTTTCCAGGGCGCAATTTAGGGTTGTTTGGCGGATACGCCCAGGCATTGCAGCCTTATCAGCGACAACGGGAGCTGGAATATGAAGCCAACAAAACCAACGCCATGATGAGCGCCCAGAGGCGCGCGGGAGCCATGAGCGGGTTAGGCAGTCTGTTGGGGGCGGGACTTAATGCGGCAGCCACATATGCTCTCATCAAGAAAATTTAAAAAAGACATAAAGAAGGTTCCGCTTAAAGACGAAGATCGTATTTTAGACATGATGAAAAATCCGATGTCTATACTTACAAACACAAGGACGAAGGGCCAGGGACCAAGAAACATATCGGGTTTATCACTGAGGAGGCCCCAGATAATATCGTTACCAAGGATGGCAAGCATATAGACATCGTGAGCCATCTGGGTTCATTGGCGGCGGCGGTCAGGGCCTTGGATCGCAAGATAGAAAGGAGGACGGCGTAATATGGCACAGAATATTAGCCCATTTGGCGCATTCGCTGAAGGCCTGGCTGGGGGGCTTAATAGGGCGGCCAGCAGCTATGCAAGAGGCCAGCTAATAAAATCCCGCCTGGAGCGGGAGAGATTGGAAAACGAGCAGTTGCAAAGAGAAGCGGAAGAGGCGGAAATAGGCCGGAAGATTCAAGAAGAGGAAATAGCCGCATTTCAAAGATGGTTTGGGGAAACCCAGGAAGACCGTGGTCAACGCCCTATTATGCCATCCGCCCAAACGCCGCTCCAGGCCGCCGCCGCAGGATGGACGAGGTTGACGCCGGGAACGGATATGGCGGCCGCGCCGGCTGGTCCGCTCCAGCAAGCCGCTCAAGGCTGGGCGACCGGGATGCCCTCCGGCGAAACAAGAGCGCCAGAGACTTCCGGTTTGCAACAGATATCGCGGGGTTGGACAAAACCGCCCGATCCAAATAAAGGGATCAAAGCCGCCGTGGGATTTCTGAGGGATCGCATAAAAATACGCATGGACCATGGGCGGTTTGACGAAGCTAATAAATTAATGGATCAGAACCTTGCCCATATTCAGGTGTTAGCCGAAACAGCAGGACCGGAAGCAGCCAAGGAAGAATGGAATAGGGGTCCCTGGGGGGAACGATACGGGCAGATCGACAACATTATCCAGAAAGGGAGGATAATGGAGGTTCAGATTGGCCGCCAAGTCATTAAGGTCAACCCAGACGGAACCAGAGAAGTGATACATGAAGGAGAGCCGTCCAGACCAAAAATGACCGGCAATATTGTAGTGGATAAGACATCTCCGACCGGATATAGTTACGCCGATGAATACGGCGATCCTATTCCCGGGGCAACGGCGCCAGTTGAAAAAACAACCAAGGGAGAAGGAAAGGGCAAGGAAGACCGGGCTGTCAGCCTTGGAGTCTCAAAAGCGATTAACGAGATAATTAGCGGCGATCCTGATGTTCCCGAGGAGGCGTGCGGGTTTATATCAGAATTGGCGGAAGGTTTTATGCATAACAAAAGAATGGGACTCATTGAGGCGATAAACACAGCGAAAAGAGAATACAAAAAAAGATGGACAGCAGTGCAGAAAGGAGCGTCGGCTGCAAAAAAACTAAGCGAAGTAGTGAAACAAATACCAACCCCGGAAGGACAAGACGCCTATTTGAAAAGCCCGGCCGTAAAAAAATATATGTCTGATTACGGCATTACCAGGAAGGATGTGGAAACCTTGATCGCCCCAGGGAAAGCTCGCGCGGGATTGCCGAAAAGAGGAGAGTCAAAGGCTACAACAACTAGGCCAACCCTTACTGTTGTCATGCCTAAGAAACAGAAACAGGAAACCGCGCTGGAAAGAGCCAACAGGGAGGCCGCCGAAAAGATGCGATCTGGCATTGGCGGCGCGATTGGCGCTGTAGGGGGAGCCGTTAAAAAAGGCCTCACACGCCGCCTGTTAACCTCAGAACAATTAACCGAGCTTAAGAGGCAATACCCCAAAGACTGGCCGAAGATAAAAAAACAATACGAAAACAGAGAAATAGAATTGAATTTTAAAGCGGAGTAGCTTTCAGGCCATGCCAGGACCATTGTCTGCCAAAGAATTATTTGACCTTCACTTCCCCAATGCTATTGCCAGCGAATTAGCAAAGAGAGCTAAGGCAGAAAAGGTGGAAGAGGAAGATGGGGGTGTGATTTCTTCCTTAATATCGCCAATCACAGAATATGCCGGGGGGTTGATTTCCGGGGTAAGACACAGGCTGCCGGAAATGGCGGGGCAGGCTGGAGAATTTTTAGGAATAGAATCGGCCAAGGATCTTACCAAATGGGCGCGAGAGGGGGAGAAACCCGAAGAGCGGGCAGGGAGGGGGGCTTTTTACCAGGCCGGTGAAATGACCCCGGCGTCCGCCGGCGTCCCCGCTGCGTTAAACATCCTTGGCACGGGCATATCCTATATCCCCCATCCTGTCGCGAAGGGGATAGGGGGCGCGCTTAAGGTGGCGTCTTATGTGCTGACCCCGGCAATGTTCGGGCTGTCTCAGGCGCGTTCAACCGAAGAAACCGCCGAAATGCGTGGAATGGAACCGGGAGCCGCGCCCTACATAACGGGCGGAATTGAAGCTGTCGGAGAAACAATTGGCAATGCGGCCCTTCTCAAATTATTAGGGCCGTTGGCCCCTGCCATTCCTCTTGCCAAGGCCGGCGCCAAACAATTATTAAAATCCACGATAGGACAATATGGGAAGCAATTATTATTAGTGACTCTTCCCACTGAAATCAGCACTGAAATCGCGCAGGAATTTGGCGAGGCGGCGGTAGAAAAAGCCTATGATATAAGACCAGATGCCGAGCCTATCAAGGAAGCGATGTCTGTCATAGCTCCGACCGCTATTATGACCATAGTAAGCGGAACGGGGGCAAGGGCATATCAAAATTATCAAGCCAATACGATTTTAAAAGCCCTGACCGATCCCAATATAGAACAAAGCAAAAGAGAAGCGGCCGTCAATGCGGTGGCTGGAGTTATAAGCGGTCAGGAAGAGGGAAAGACAAAACCGATAACCAATCTATGGCTGCATTATGGACACAATCAAGTCAAGAATAAAGCCCCGATAAATATAGATGACAAGATAATGGGCGGCATAGAAACGGCCGCTGTTCCCATCGGCACAGGCATAGAGGAGCTTGGCGAAACGGCCGCTTCCGCCAAACCTGAATACAGCCGGGAATGGGTGGATCAGCAGCGGCAGAGCATGAAAGATGAGCTGCGCGCCGATGCCTTGGCTAAAGAAAACGCAAGAATGCGAGAGGAGATAGCGGCTCGAAGGGCGGAGTTGGGGCCTTCCGGGGCGGAGATGTTGGAGGGTGAGGCCGCCCTGCCCCGACCACAAACCGTTGAGGATGTTTATGGACCGGGACGAACGGTAGGCGGCCAGCCAACAAGAGTTGTTCAAGAGATAATTGAAACCGCCAAAGATAGACCGTCAATAGACGATTATGCTGCTTTTTGGGAACGTGAACTTGACAGACAGGACTGGTTAGGTCAGTCGCCACAAGGACTGGAGCTTTTACGGGCAACTCTATATGAACAGGAAAGACAAGGTAAGATCGAGTCTAAATATGTTGATTGGTGGGAAGAGAAGATAAAAGAATTGCAAGCGGCGCAAGCCTTGCCTCCGGGGCAGGGATTTATATTAAGACCCAAGACCATATTGAGGCCGGGTGAAAGGTATCCAGAGGAAGGGTTCAGGGCTATAACCCCCGCCCCTGAAGCGCCGATAGAATATAAACCAATAGTATCCCGGGCAGGCGAGCCATTTAAGACGCAACGAGGAGCCCTAAAAACTCTTAACGCCCATAAAACAGATGCGATGGGAAGACCGCAACCAAGCTATAAAGATCGTGGATATGAAATAATTCCCTATGAAGGTGGCTTTGCGCTTTATAAAAGACCAAAGACAGTAGAGGCCGCCCCTCCGCCTGAAGCCAGAAAAGCCCCTAAGCCTAAGCTTGCCGAAAAGATGTTGGGGTTGGGAATTAAGGCTAAAATTGAAGCGGCACAAGCCCCGCCGGCGGAGACAATAGGGTCGATAAAAATCTCCAAAATAACCGACAAGACCATTATTAACGATGTAGATTACGGCACATTCAAGAACGATATCGCCTTGTCGGGAGACAGGGAGCTTATTAAGAGCGAATTGGCTGAATTGAATAACAGGCATACCGAGAAGGATTATCAAGAGATCACCAGCCCCGGCACGATTACATCCCGCATATTTGCCGAGGCCAAACCGAAGATGTCCCCCGAAGAGTACAAGGCGTTCAAGGCCAAGACCAGGAAGAAGCTGGCCGTGTATGAGGAAGTGCATAAGGAAGTGGGGGCGGCTCCAGCCAAGGAAGCAACGCCAGAAATACCCAAAGATTTAACCGGCACGATTGTGAAAATAGCCAATATATCTGGAATGGCGAAAGTCCTTAAAGATAAAGGGGAAACCGTTACTATACAATATCGGTTGTCTTCGGGGGATTACACCTCAAAGGATATTGCCAAAACCTCCATTGAATTTATAAAGCCAATAACCAAGGAGGCTCCGCATGTCGAAAAAGAAGAAGTCAAAGAAGAAAAACAAAGAGCAGAAGAAACAAGGAAAGAAGCGGAAGAAGTAGAACCCGTATATGCTGCGCCAGAAGGTATCCCACAAGTAGTTACCGTTGTAAAGAAAACATCTGCTGATGGCAAGGCTTTTTGGGTGCTAAGGGATAGGGATGGCGCTACGTTTGGCCAGCAAAGGGCAACCTTTGAAGAAGCAGCCAAAGCCGCTGACAAAGAAAATCTCCGCTATGCTGAATATGATAAAGCCAAAGAAAAAGCAGAGAAGGGATTCCCAGTTTTTGAATGGGGAAAGGATAAGGAAGGCTATATAAAAAGGTTGTTAGGCAAGTCGCAAAAAGCACAATTCTACAGAGATGCCAAAGAAGTAGCTTATATTGACCAGCCATATAAACATAAATTACCCGTATATTTTTATAAGGGCAAACTTGTCAGGATGGGGACTGGGGATTCTCCCGCAATCCATGAAGTTACGCCGGATATTCTTTCTGGCTGGCTGCAAAGAAAAGATGTTGTTTCTATTGCCGAACGGTTTGGCGCAAAAGCAAAAACTGTTATGCCAATTATATCGGATATTGAGGCCGGAACGATGGGCGGCGCCCTCAAGATGCCGAAGGGAAAAACGGTTATTGAAAAAAAGGATATTTTCGCCAGGGAAGAAGGGGCGGAGCATAAAGAACCGGAGGCAGCTTATGGCTCCAAAAAAGCCCAGGACAAGGCCGTTAAAGATATTGCGGGGCGGATCGAGGAAGCGGCCCGCAAAGACGAACGTGACGTATCCGATAGGAGAGTGCCGGATAGCGTTCGAGACTACAAATCAACAGTTGCCAGGGACTTGGCCGAAAAAGGATACGTAAATTTTGAAGGCCGGATGATAAGCAATCCCAAGGAGCTGGTCGAGCTATTCCAGATTTACCGTTCGCCGAGCCGGGAGATATTCCATGCCATCCTAAGGGACGCCGATAACCGGATAGTAGGGCATAACGCCATTACCTGCAACGGGATTGATCGGGTGCTTATGGGTGATGTCGCCAGGTTTGTCGCCAAGATCAAATCCCGCATGGAAAGAACCGGGGCGGTCAAGGCTGATTTTCTGCATAACCACCCATCCGGAAATGTTGTCATGAGCGATTCTGATTTGGCATTAGCGGCCCGGCTAAAGACTGAACTAGAAAGAGACATGGGCAATTTCGTGGTTATCGACCATGGGAAATATAGTTGGACATTTAGCGGCGAAGAGCCACGAATCGGAAACTACCAAGTAAGCGAGGATATGCCGGACTGGATTTCAGGGCGTGGGCCGCAGATTTCAAATCAAAAGGCCGTGGCCGCCTTCGGCCATTCTCTAAATATTCCCAAGGATAAAATTGCCCTGGTTTATGTGGATAACAGAAACAAGGTCACGGGCTTCACTATCCATCATAAGAAGCTGCTTGCCAAGGGGCTGGCCTCTATCCGGGACAGCATAAAGCAGCAGAATAAGGCCCATGATGCCAAAGCCTGCGCCATTATCGGGGACGACAAGCCCCTGCTTGGCCGGATAGTCATGGGATCGGACAATCTGCAACTCTATTTGCTGGATGTTCTGGCCGAAGATGGGACAAGCTTCCGGGGTGAATATCCTCAGAAATGGCAGGGAAAGGCCAGATTCCGCGCTTCCGAAGAATATAGAAAGGCTATCCGCAAAGCAGAGGCTATAGGCGATATCCGACTGGCTAAAGAGCTTAAAAAGGAACTGGAAGGGTTTATAGGCAAAAAGGCCTGGGGATTGTTTGAGGAGAGGGCGGAATATAAACCTGCTCCTATACGCAAGGCCCTGGGGGCATTAGGCATAAGGGCCAAGCTAACCGAAAAAGAACAGGCCTCAAGACGGGCGCGAAGCATAGGACTGGCATCGCCTAAAGGTGAAAAATATCTGGATATATCGGAAGAGGCCGAGGAGATAGCCCGGATAATGGCTACAACCTACGCCAAAGAGACTACGACACACAAGGAAATAGAGGCCGAAGCGAGGGCGATTGAAGCAAGCCCTGAGAAGTATGAAAAGTTGGTGATGAAGGTTAACAGGGAAGGAATAGCAAACATGACGTTAGCGGAACGGCATGTCTTCAGACGAAGGAACGCCGCCAATTACGAAGCCCTTAAAGATTTAATCAAAACCGGAGATGTTGACGCGATCAATCGGAATGTTCAAAGCTATAAAGATACGCTTCATAAGACAGTCCAGGATATTCACCGCACTCCAGCGGTGTTTTTGAACGCATTAAAAATGAAAGTCGGGCCGGACCAGATCATGATCGCCCTCGGAAATCTTGAACGCGCCTTTCGGGAGCAGGACATAGACAGATTTAACGCGGCCTGCGAAGCGCAGAAATACGGCGATGACAAAGCGATGATCTCCTTTATTAAATATCTGGAAACCACAAAGGCTGATCCGAAACTCATAGATTACGTTACGGAGTATTGGTATAATGCCATCCTTTCCGGCATTCCCACACATATAGTTAATGTGACCTCCAACACCGCCTGGTTTGCCTGGCAGGTAGGGATGCATCGGCCTCTCGCGGCAGCCCTGGACCCTATAGTGGCAAGATTTCAGAAAAGACCGCAAGAATATTTTCTTAACGAAATTGTTCCCATGATGGCTGGAGCCCAAAAGGGATTCGGGCCAGGGAAACAGATGGCTAAGGAAATTATGATCAAGGGATATGCCACTGCCACGGAAAAATGGGAACAGGAAGTGGGAAAATCCATCGGGGCGTTTGCCCGATCTCCCAATAAATGGTTGCGTAAAATAGCTCCCGCAGTCACATTGCCAACCAGGGCGCTAAGGGCTATGGATGTATGGGCTAAGTCAATAGCCTCTAGCGCCGAATTGCACGCCATAGCCAAGAGGATGGAGAAGCAGGGGAGGGGCGCTTATGAAGACCTGATGCTGAACCCCACGGAAGAAATGCAGGATATGGCCGCCAAGTTCGCCGACTATAGCACGTTCATGGATGAACCCGGCGGGCTAACAAAATGGATACTTAAAGGACGGGAAACGATTCCCGGGGCGCGGTTTGTCATTCCTTTTGTCAATACCATCGCCAATCTCACCAAGAGAGGCTTGGAGATGACGCCGGGATTGGGAGCCATTTTAGGGCGAAAGGCGCAAGGCGCGGCGGTCACCGATGTAATAGCCAAACAAATCGAAGGGGCCTTTATCCTGGCGATACTGGCCTCTATGCTGGCTGCCGGGAAGATTACCGGCGATGTCCCGGAAGATAAGAACGAGAGGGAAGCCTTCTATCGTCAGGGCAAACTACCCTGGGCCATACAAATTGGCGGGAAGTGGAGACAATATCGGAGAGCGGAGCCATTTAATGCCCCTATTGCATCTATGGCTATAGCTTATGATAAATGGAAGGAGACCGGGGAAGAAATAAGCACGGACCTTATATGGGGGGCGTTGGGCAGTGTTATAAACAACATACTGGATGCGTCATATCTAAGCGGTCTTACCGACGTGCTTGATTCTGTCCGGGCTGCCGACCGGATGCCCCAAAAATTAACCAATATCCTCAACCGCACTGCGGCAAGTTTTTCGCCCATGTCTTCCTTCCAGCGTTCTTTTGTCAGGGCGGTTGATGCTGTCGGCAAGGAAGGGGCGGCGGCGCGAAAGCCCAAAGGCATGCTTGAAACATTATATGCCGCCACGCCGGGACTTGCGGGAAGGATAGCCACGCGAAAGAATGTCTGGGGCGAAGAAGTGGTTGTTCCTGGTTCGCCGTTAGAACAATGGCTTCCCTGGAAAGCGGCCAAACCTACCAAAGACAAGGTGGAACAAGAGATTGAAAGGCTGAATGAACTAGGCTTGGCATCTTATCCGGGCATGTTGCAGCAGTTTTTATCCGTAAAGGGAACCCGTGTTGACTTAGACGAAAAGCAATACGATGCCTATATCACCGAATCGGGCCGGGCGGTTAAGGCTGCCCTGGATAAAATAGTCAACGCCCCGTCCTGGCAAAGAAAGAAAGACCAACAGAAGGCAGACCTTATAAAGCATACGATTGACAAGGTCAGGAGAAGGGTCAGAGATAAGTTTAAAAGAAAGTTGGGCAGAGAGCAAAGGATATATAAAAAAGCGATGGGATTGTGAAGGAGAAGAACTATGATAAATAAATCACCCGTGATAATCATCAAGACCGACAAGGACATCCATTTCACCGGGACTATAGCGCAAGATGCGCACGAAACGGAATCTATAGACCTTTCGGGAATCATCGATCCCAGCCGGGACAGGGAGCTTCTTATCGAAGCCTTAGGCATCCAGGCCGTCCAGAACCTGGAATGGGACGTCTATTTCTGGACGTCCGATGAGTTTGACAACGCCGATCTTGATTTGGACGCCTGCCTGTTTATGGTTAATTTTCCAGCTACATCTCAAAAACAGATAGCAGGGGCCAATCAATATTATGTGGATGACACGGTGAAGATGCCTTACCCGGTTCCGGCCGATGGCAAAATCCATATAAGCCTTTGCAACCGTTCCGCCACGGCCAAGAATGCCGGGGCAACCGGAGAAGTGGTTGTCAAATTACTCGCGCGGGCTGTCCGCTGAGAGGAGACAATATGCCAATAAGAACCCATATCCCAAATATAGAAGCTATCAAGGCCGAAGTCGCCCTGCTTGAAGAACAGCGGGGCATCCTGAAAAGCCCGGAGATGATCGCGGCGTTAAAGGCCGAAATCGCCGGCCTCACTGCTCAAAAGTTCAAGGCGCTGGCGGATATAGACGAGGCCAAAACCAGGCTGGCCAACATTCAAAACGAGCAAACACAGGCAGCCCTGGAGAACATTCAGGAAATAACCCGGACAGCAAAGACGGAAGCGGCAAGGCTGATGGCGACCGCGCAAACTGAAGCGGCTGATATTGTGAGCCGGGCAAAGACAGAAGAAGAAGCGATCAAAGCTAATATTAAAGTTGTGGCGGCGCAATTGGAGAAAATAACCGCGGAGAAGACAGAAGCAACTTCCGGCTGGGAAGCGGCGAGACAATCCGCCGATGAATATCTCGCCAGAATTTCAGTTAAGACGGAAGAGAAGCTCAAGGAACTGAATGAACGCAGGAATGCCTGCCGCCAGGAAGTGGATATGCTTTGCCAGGCGCTGAAGGACGACAAAGCAAGACTGGAAGACAGGGCTATGCAAATAGAGCGGCAGGGACAAGATGTGATAGAAAGGCAAAAGGCGGCGGATTTACAGGCTGCCCTGCTTAGAAAAGCACAGGCAAGACAGGCCGCCGCCAACCAAAAGGCTGAGGCGGACCTTAGGTTGGAATATGACAAGTTGAGCGCGCGCAAAGACCTTCTGGATGCCAAAGAGAAAGGACTTGCCAAGCGAGAAGCCAGCCTTGCCACACAGGAAGCTGGTTTGGTTAATCTCAAATCAGAACTTGATTTGCGGGAACAAAAGGCGACACAGGACAGGCTAGACCTTAACGCCAAATGGGACGAAATCCTGAAACGGGAAGCCGACCTGGAAACAAACTGGAAAGTATATGCCAAGGCCAAGAAGAAACTTGACCTTAAATTGAAAGAGATGGAGGACTGACGCGATGCCCGATATTCAGCGAATGGTCGAGCATGATCCGATAACCGAATCAGACCGAACGATATTGGGAGGCCGGGCTTATTCTTCAACTCCTATAGACGTTAAGACCTATCGTTCTGTCGCAAACACAGTCTCCGTCTCCGGCGATACTGATCTTGTGGCCGCCGTGCCCGGCAAGCGCATTAAATTCTTTTCCCGCCTGTTTACCACGCAGAGCGCTTCGGCAGTGACAGTGATCCTGAAAAGCAAGACTACCGGAACGGTTCTTTTCAAGGCGACCTTCCAGGCCATAAGCGGCTCGACATCGGGAGTGTGCGGGGATTCGGTAACGCCGCCAGCTTTTCTGGGAGCCACAGCGGCCGGAGAAGCGTTGACCATAAATCTTAGCGCCGCCGTGCCTGTGGACTATACAATATGTTATTGGGCGGACGATGCCATATAGCTGTGGCAGATTAAGGAGGCATAGGTGGCATTAGCTTTATTAAACGTTTGGGACTTGCGGCAATACCCCTGGGGTTGGCAGATACGGGCTGATTTTCAAGATGACGCCGCCGGGAATATTCATAATGAGGCGATTTGCTTTCCCACGAAACCAACACAAGCAGAGATAGATGCCGCTGTGCTTAAGCGGCAGGAAGCATTGGCAGCGCGGCCAGAGCCAATAATTGCGGAGGATGGAGCTATTGTCTAAGGATTTATTTGAACTAAAAAGGGATTTATCTAAACTAAAAACAGTGGAGAAAAATGCTGTTAACGCTGGGTTAGTTGTGCTGGAAAAACATGTGCTGCCTATTGCCGATATATTCAACCAACTTGATGCGCAGCGCAGGCAGAAACTACTGGAACACAGTCCAATACTGGCTAGATTTGTAGAGTTAGCGAGAGGATTCAGTGACGACTCTGACAGCTAAAGCAATCAGCTTCTCGCTTCAACGAGGGGCCTTGCTGCGCCGCCTCTCCACGAAGGCCCCGTCCGGGCCAATATATTCAGGGCTGCGTTTATATCTCTATCAAGAGACAGTCCGCAAAAAGGACAATTATGCGCTCTGACAGCAAGAGATTTCCTTACAACCTCTCCACAGGCAGAACACCTTTGGGATGTTCCATTAGGGGAGATTTCCTGATACCAGCGTCCGGCGCTTTCAGCCTTGACCTTAAGTATACTCAGGAATATACCCCAGGAAGCGTCAGAGATAGGCTTGGCAAGGTATCTATTTTTCATCATACCCTTGATATTCAAGGCTTCTACAGCAAAGCCATCGTGCCTCTGAACAAGCGAGCATGCGATCTTATGACAAAAATCAAGCCTTTGATTGGCAATCTTTTCGTGATGTTTAGCAACCAGAACACGCGCCTTTTTTCTACGGTTAGAACCTTTCTTCTTGCGGGAAAGCCGCCTTTGAGCTTTGGCAAGTTTCCTTTCAGCCAATTTCAGATATTCAGGAGAAGAAACCTGCTTGCCATCACTGGTAGAAATAAAGGCATTGAGACCAACATCAATTCCGACATTCTTGCCTGTTTTAGCAAGTTCAACAAATTCGGTTTCAACAGTGAAAGAAGCATACCACTTGTCGTTTCTTCTGGTAATAGAAACAGTTTTTACTTGCCCGGAGACAAGTCTATGCCACTTAACCTTTATACAACCGATATTCTGAAGATAAAGGCGGTTATCTTTTATCTGACAACCATCGCCAAGAGTTGCATAGGCTATTGTATTAAATCTGTCGGCAGATTTAAAGCGTGGGTAGCCAGGCTTTTCGCCAGCCCTTACTCTGCGAAAGAAGGACTTGAAGGATTTGTCAAGCCGCCTAAGAGTTTGCTGGAGAGAGCTATAATTGCAAAGGGCAACCCTTTCATTCTCTTTCCTGAGCTTTGGAAGAAGATTGGTGGCTTGAGTGGAATAGTTAACCCCCTTGCCTGTTTGTTCATATATCTCTTTTCTTTGTGCAAGGGCTTGATTGTAAAGGAAGCGGTGTCCATCAAGCCGAGCTTCCAGAGATATAATTTGCTTCCCGGTTGGGTAAAGCCTGTATCTGTAAGACTTGATCATTTACTTCCCTTTTTGATTGGCGATATAGTTCTTAACCACCGTATCACTTACAAAGCCAATAGTCCCAACATAATAGCTGCGAGACCAGAGTGTAGGGAGTTTTCTCCTCAAGTGTTCGTATTTTTCTCTAAGCACGTGAGAAGTAAAACCTTTAAGCTGTTGAACAATATGATGAATTGGCAATATCGGGATACTGGAAACAAATACATGAACATGATCAGGCATTATCTCAAGAGCCTCGATCTTCATGTTTATCTCTTCTGCTTTTTGATACAGAAGCGATTCGAGGTCTTTGGCAACATCATCTATCAATACCGATTTCCGATATTTCGGGCACCACACGATATGATAGTTGATGTTATAAACGCATCCAGCAGATATTTTATATCTTGTGTGAGCCATATATGCCTTTATAACATATCTCTGGTATATAATCAAGAAATATCTTTAATAAAAGGAGGCTACGCGATTCCCCTGACAGCTAAAACAGTCAGTTCCCTCGCGTAAAATATTTATGGCCTCATATAAAAGTTACGCAACCGGAAATTGGAATGCTGAAACTACCTGGGGCATAACCTGGGTAGCGTCAACAGCCAAAGAGCTGAATGACTGGGTGACGCCTACCGTTTTGAATGGTTATGTTTATGAGTGCGCTGTAGCGGGCACAACAGGGGCTACAGAACCCACCTGGCCTACAGTCATAGGCAATACCGTGGCAGATGGCACGGTTACATGGACATGCAGGGCGCAATATCCCCAGACCGCCGGCGATATTTTCACTATTTCAGCCGGGCATACCGTTACCTATAATGTTTCGCAAACTGCGGAATTTGCCGGTGATAGCAATATTTTTGGGCTGCTGACTTTTGCTCCGGCAATCAACACCAAATTGGTTATGGCTAATGGGCAAAGGATAGTTGTAAAAGACGGGGGGGAATTGCGTGTAGGCGCAGCAGGGGCGGTAATCGGGGCTTCGTATTTAGCGGAACTGTACTGGAACGAGACGGCCGATGATATTGATGCTTTGTTGATTAACGCTGGCGGCAAGTGGACTATGGCCGGAGACCCCGCCTTGTATGGCTCGGATGATGATACCACATTAGCGGCGGATTGGACTGCCGGGCAGACATTTACGGCTACAGGGGACTTTACCGCCAAGTGGGCCGTGGGGCAGGAGATTACTGTGCACCGAAACATAGCATATGGCGGCTATAATACGGATACCCGTCTTTTTACAATCGCCTCTCTGGCATTGAATGGCGCAAACACGGACATAACCATAAATGAGGCCGCCCCTGCGG
>Ga0209614_1000678_pt1 | contig 28876 bp, 23 predicted proteins | sample BlaSprsedimmetaG_FD_185484 | JGI IMG/M metagenome (GOLD analysis project Ga0209614, IMG submission 185484) | Hot spring sediment bacterial and archeal communities from California, USA to study Microbial Dark Matter (Phase II) - Blank Spring... ... | reverse complement strand
GGTCGGGAAGACCCGTCAAAGTAGGTACAGTTGCCCCATCCCACGGCGTGACCATACCATGAGAGGCATTGCTCTGGTAGAAGCCCCGCACCTGGTAGTAACCGCTGATACTTACCTCTACGGCGGCAGCCGGCAGAGCCATAGCGGCCACAAACAGGGCCGCAGCTATAATAATTAAACCTTTCTTCATATCGTTCTTTCTCCTTTATCCGTTTTGTTGTTCACCGCAAAGACGCAAAGGGCGCAGAGAATAGTTTTTTCTCTTTAATCCACTTTTCTCTGTGTCTCTCAGCCTTCAGCTATCGGCGTTAAGTATCCTCCCCTCCCCTGGCGGGAGGGTAAGATATCACCCCCTCCTTTAATTTTCCTCCCCCCTCGAGGGGGAGGATATAAGGTGGGGGGATTTTACGGGAGGGGTTATAACATCCTTCTTCACCCTCACCCCAGCCCTCTCCCGTCAAGGGAGAGGGGGTATCCTGACTTCTGTATTCTGTCTTCTGACTACTAACTAACGTTCACCTCCTTTCCTGTGCCCGCCTCTTATCACAAAACAAACGCGGATGACAACAGAAATATGCCATTCCGTTGCGCTACCTTTCGGTACCTGTGGTTCTGGAGTTAAATGGTCAGGCGATATGATGCTGTCGCATCCCTGAACGGTGCGGCTGACAACTTCTCTCACCGCCAAGACGCAAAGGACGCTGAGAACCCCCCGGTCTTACCTGTACACTTCTTTTCTATGTCTTATCCGGTAGATAACCACGACCTTTTCCTTGTCATCAATCGTATAAAGTATGCGATAATTACCGACCCGGAGCCGATAGTCTTCATCGCTACCTATGAGCTTCTTACTCTGGCGGGGGCGTGGATTTTTGGCTAACTCAGAGAGACGGGAGATTATACTGGCTATGTCTTTTGGCGGGAGACTTCGAATATCCTTCTTGGCCTTCTCCTCGATAATGACTTTGAACATCACAGCTTGCCTTCGGCCTTTAGCTCCTGGATGAAGTCATCGAGGAGGGTGAATTTCTTTGCTATCCTCTTTGCCTTTTGTAGCTCCAGCTTATCCCTGTAATCTTCGATTTTTTCCTTGAGCTTATTATATTCACGGATACCGAGAATCACCCCGGTCTTCCTTCCGCTTTTGTCAATGACATATTTCTCTTTCAGGCCGGGCATGTATTTTCTCCTTATTTTTTAGTTCCTTATGATAGGGGAAAGGGCGGCGGTTGTCAACAAGACTTCTCACCGCCAAGACGCAAAAAGCACAGAGAAAAATGGCAGGAGATAGGAAGCAAATGACATATGAAGATGCGACCCCAATAAAAAGCCGGCCCTGAATTCAGGGCCGGTTTTTTATTTACTAACCAGGCCAGATGCCCGGCCTGCCAAATGTCAGTCAGTCAATGGTTTGTTACCTTCTTTCTTCTAACTCGCAACTCGCAACTCGCAACCCGTAACTTCTTCTTTCTAGAAGCTCAGGGTCAGGCTGTGGTCGATCTGGTAGATGTCATCGGTATGGTAATTAGAAGCACCCTGCTTAAATAAATCACCAGTCCAGAGGTAACCTAGGTGCAGCTCATAGGCCAGGTTGCTCATGATCTGGTACTTCAGACCAAGGTCGAACTCCTTGCCGAACTCATCATCGACACCGGCAGCCGTCTTGTCCGCATAGGCCATACCCACAGCGGCGTGCAGGGCCAACTCTGGATCGACCTGGTAGTCGGCAGCAAGCACATAGGCCTTAGCGCCGGTATTATGTACATTGGTGCCGCCTAAATTCTCCATCACGAATCCATAACCACCTGTTTGACTGGTCGTGATATTGCTGTACGGACTGGTCAAGATATAGAGCGGCTGGAAGTCCAGACCAAAAGGTGTGCCTGCCTCCCTGTCTCTGCCGGGATTAGCGACATCATCACCCTCGTCGCCGGAGCAGAAGGCCGCGGCCAGGGCGACCGTGAGCGGGCCTTTCCTCATGCCCACCGCGGCATAGTAGCCCAGACCGTCGTAGTCATAATCCTTACCAGCAGCATCGTATGTCCTGTCACCCTTGCGCAGTTGAAGTTCGCCCTCGAAGAAGTAGGTGTTCGTGGGGTCGTTCAACTTCAGGCAGAAGTTGTGGTTGAACTTGTCATCGCTAAAAGTATCATTGGTTGCTCTGTCACGGAACATGTCCGGGGCATAGCCGACGTAGAGACCGGGGCAGGCATACTGCAGGATGGCGAAATAACGGTCATGATCCGCATCCGCTTGATCCGTGCTAACACTGCCTTCTACCCGTTTTTCATGGCCGAGCACTACGTTGAAGCCGCTGTACGCCGGTGACACATAAATGATGCGGTCCGCATCCAGCTCGGTGTTCCCGAAGGGCAGGAAGAAGGTGAAGTTGCCGGCCATGCGGCCAATCTTCAAGGTGCCCTTGGGGGTGGCCCACTCGATGTAGGCGCGATTCCAGATGATGTTATCGGCCTCATCGCCAAAGCTCGCTGCGTTACCGACGGCGCCGGTAGTAGCTATCGCGCCGCTGCTCTCGCTACTTCCCCACATCTGGTTGTTGAACATGGAGACGCGGGTTACCAGCTTCAGGTTGTCGGCGATTTTAAATACCGGATTCAACTGGAGATGATGATCCCACCAGGCCTCCGGGTCGCCGGCATAGTCACCGGCACCTGTGTAATCAGTCCCAGAGTCCCAGGGAGTAACCACACCGCCATCAGCATTGCTCTGATAGAAGCCGCGCACCCGGTAGAAACCGCTCAGGCTCATATCCACGGCCATAGCCGGGAGGACCATAGCGGCCACAAACAGGGCGGCAGCTATAATTATTAGACCTTTCTTCATATCTTTCCTTTCTCCTTTATCCGTTTTTGTTAACCACAGAGGACACAGAGTTAAAAAAATCGAATTTAATCTGAGCGCTCTGTGATCTGTGTTCTGTACTCTGTTGACTGACTTCCATCTACTTGCAGGCCGGGCGTCTCGACCGATTACATTTTAGCTTTCAGCGAATTGCGGTCGCTTACCCCGGTAGGAGCAGCATCTTGCTGCGACGTCGCACCTGGAAGGTGCTCCTACGGGTTGACAGCTTTCCGGCTTTCAGCTTTCCAGCTCTCAAGATTCACCTCCTTTCATTTTGTTCACCGCAAAGACGCAAAGGACGCAGAGAAAAAATTATATCTTTCTTTGCGCGCTTCGCGCCTTTGCGTGAGTCTAAAAGCAATGACCGTGCCATGCTAGCGTATAGCGTATAGCGGGTAGCGAATAGTGTGAAATTATTCATGTTTTTGAACCTTGAACTTTGAACTTTGAACTTTGAACTTCCCAAGGTTTGTGGCAAAAAAAGCACACGAGAATTGGAAAAGAACACACTCCGGTGAACCCCTCTTCACCCTTGTAGCATCTCTTAGCACAATAATTCCGGGGCTGTCAAACAAAAAAGGCCGGCGATAAGGATCGCGGCAAGATGCTGCTCCTACAATAAATGGTGTTCATCCGGAAACCCCTATATTCCCTCCCCCTTTGACGGGGGAGGGTCAGGGTGGGGGTGAAAAGCTTGTGTAATTTCAGACTGTTCACCCTCCCCCTCGCCCCCTCCCGTCGAGGGAGGGGGGAATTTTAGGGGACTTTTCGGATGAGCACTAGTTAAGTAGTTACTTAAGCAATTGACCGCGTAATATGTTTTCTCTGCGTTCTCCGCGTACTCTGCAGTAAATAAAATAAGGTGCTATTTTTCTTTGCGTCCTTTGCGTCTCTGCGGTGAAGGCCATCCCGGTGAATCTTTTCACGATAACTTTTTTTGTTTAAGATTTTTTTATTTTCCCCCGATACAAGTAAACACAGCACTAAAACATTCTAAAAACAGGGAGGTTTACAGGCATGAAGAAAGGTATCAGGAGGTTTGGGGGGTACAAGTTTTGCTTTGTGGCGGCCGTGTTAGCCGGTATAGCTTTCGTTATCCCGGCGGCCTGGGCCGAGGACGGGGTGACGGACAGCGAGGTGGTCATTGGACAGTGTGCGGCCTTAGAAGGGCCGGCAGCCGGGCTGGGGACGGGCATGAACGTGGGTATGAAGGCCTGTCTGGATGAGGTCAATGCCAAAGGCGGCGTCAATGGACGCAAGATAAAGTTTATAGCCAGCAATGATGGTTATGAACCGGACAAGACGGTGGACTGCACACTTAACATGATCGAAAACGAAAAGGTCTTTGCCCTGGCCGGCTATGTGGGGACGCCGACGGCCAAGGCCGCCCTGCCTATCGTGCAGGAGATGAAGGTCCCCCTGGTGGGGCTCTATACCGGCGCCGGACTGCTGCGGAACCCGGTCTCGCGGTATATCATTAATATCCGGGCCTCTTATGATGACGAGACCGAGGCCCTGGTGGAGAGGATAGTCAGCGACCTGGGCATAAAGGACATAGCGGTATTTTACCAGGATGACTCCTTCGGGCTGGCCGGTCTGAGCGGGACGGAAAAGGCCCTTAAAAAACGGGGTTTGAAGCTGGCCGGTATGGGGACTTTCGCCCGCAATACCGAGGCGGTCAAGGGAGGCCTGGCCTCCATAATGGCGGCCAAACCGGGGGCGGTGGTTATGGTCGGCCCTTATAAACCGATCGCAGCCTTTGTGAAAGAGGCTAAGGCCGCCGGGTTTAATCCGGTTCTGGCTACCATCTCCTTTGTCGGCACCGAGAATCTGATAAAGGAGTCAGGCGATGCGGCCAATGGGATCATTATCTCCCAGGTAGTCCCTTCTCCGGATGATACCTCTATACCCGTAGTCCGGGACTTCCAGGCCGCGCTCAAAAAGTCCTTCCCCAATGAGGCGCCCTCCTATGGCAGATTGGAAGGGTATGTAACCGCCCGGGTGCTTGCTACGGCCTTAGAAAAGGCCGGCGCGGCCCTTACCCGGGAAGGATTGATCGACGCTATTGAGTCTATGTCCAATGCGGACATCGGCGGTATGAGTGTATCTTTCAGCAAGGATAACCATCAGGGATTAAACAAGGTCTATATGACCCAGGTGGGCGGTGGAAAGGCCAAGCCGGTGGCCAAGGTGGCCAGGCCGTAATAGGCAGTTACGAGTGATAAGATTAGGAAGAGGGTTTGCGGGTTCCGTGTTATGGGTTTCGGGTAAAAAACCCGCAACCCGCAACCCGCAACTCGAAAGCTGAGAGCTAATTTTCTCTCTGCCCTCTGTGGTTAAAATCTTTAAGGAGACACAAATATGACCATTAAAAGGAAACTCTTCCTGCTGGTAGCCCTGCTCCTCGTGGCCGTGGCCGGGGTGGGCACGGTGGGCTTTTTTGCCGTGCGCATGGTGAGCGGCAAGATCCACTATCTGACCCGGGAGTCGTCACCCCTCCAGGTAAAGATGGTCAATCTCCAGCAGGGGTTTGAAAAGGTGGCGGCCAACTTTACGCAGATGGCACTGACCACTTCAGCGGCGGAACTCTCCCAGATACGGGGAAGAACCGATGCCGCCTTATCTGAGATTAATGCCACGGCCAAAGAATTGAGCCAGCTAAAGGCCGATGTGGACAAAAAGGTCTTCGAAGACATTAAAAAATCCTATCAGGAATTAAATGGGATGGCCGAGGAGCGCCTTCAGTCCATGAACCGGCTGGCCGCGGCCAATGAACAGCTCCGGTCGGGGATTGCGGTAGTGGTGGGCGAGACGCAAAAGCTCGGCGCGGCCATGCACAATCTGCAAAAGGATAGCTATGCCTCGGTGGAAAAATCCAAGCAGGCCAACCTGAAGGCCAACGCCCGGATCAAGCAGATGTTGGTCGTGCAGGAAAAATTAAGCAATGCCAACGCCCTGCTCATGCAGGTAAGCGCCGTGGATAACCGTTTCCGGCTGACTCCGCTCAAGGACAAGATGAAGGCCGAGCTGGATGCCATAGCCCAGATAGACCTCGGAAATGGCGGCTTAGGAAGCCAGCTCAAGGAATTTGTGGATAGGCTGCAGAAGGGATATTCGGGCGAAGGCGGCCTTCTGGCCGTTCGCGCCGATATGCTGGCCAACCCGCAGGATAAGGAAGCGAAAGATAAATTCGAGGAAAAGCGCCGGGACCTCCTGAAACAGACAGAGGCGCTGGGCGGCAAGATGGCGGTGGAGATAGACAACCTGGAATTAGTCCTCCCCCAGGAAAACGCCAAGATGAGTCGGGCCATTAGCACGGTTGGCCTGGTGGGTGAGATAACCAGCGCCGGCGGGGATACAGCCACCATAGCCCGAACAATAGAGAGTAACGCCAAACAGGTTATGCTGGCCGCTTCCCCGGAAGAAGTAACCGGGCTTAAGACCCAGTTGGATGCGCAGTTTGCGACTGTGGCCGGAGAGTTAAACCGGATTAAAAAGAATCTCGGAGCCTTAAAAAGGCAGGCCGAAACCGGCACAGTCCGGAATGTGGAAGCGGCCTTTGGGAACATGCGGGGGGTGCTCCTGGGTGAGAGCGGGGTCGTAGCCACTGGTTTAAAGAATCTGGCCATACAGGCCCGCTCGACCCAGATATTCAGCGAAGCGAAAAAATTGATTGAAAAGCTTGCCCAAACCAGCGCCGAGAAGACGCGCTCGGCTGAAGCCGGCCAGGAGAAGGCGGTGGAGGCCGTGGAAAAGGTGGCGGCCATGACCACGACGGCCCTGGCCATTGCCGGTATCATCTCCATAGCTTTTGGCATTATTGTGGGCGGCTGGATCAGCCGGTCCATTAATACCTATTTAGAAAGGGTTATTTCCGGATTGAATGATTCTTCGGGACAGGTGTCCTCCGCCGCCGGAGAGGTCTCCGGGGCCTCGCAACAACTGGCCGAAGGGGCTTCGGAGCAGGCCGCGGCCCTGGAACAGACCTCGGCCTCTCTCGAAGAGATAACGAGCATGACCAAGCAGAATGCGGACAATGCCCAACAGGCCAACATGCTCATGGAAGAGTCAAAGCAGGTCGTAGAAAAGGCCAATAATTCCATGTCCCAGATGAGCGCCTCTATGCGCAACATTTCTGCTGCCGGTGAGGAAATCGGTAAAATTATCAAGACCATCGATGGCATCGCTTTTCAGACCAACCTCCTGGCGCTCAATGCCGCAGTCGAGGCGGCGCGGGCCGGCGAGGCCGGCATGGGATTTGCGGTGGTGGCGGATGAGGTAAGGAACCTGGCGCAGCGGGCGGCCGAAGCGGCAAAGAATACCAGCGACCTGATTGAAGATGTGATTCAAAAGATAGCAGAGGGTTCCGGCCTGGTCAGCGGTACGGAAGCTGACTTCCGGGAAGTGGCTACCAGCGCCAAAAAGGTCGCTAATCTGGTGGCAGAGATAGCGGCCGCCTCCCGCGAGCAAAGCCAGGGAATGGATCAGATAAGCAATGCCTTGGGTCAAATGGATCAGGTAGTGCGGAAGAATGCGGCCAATGCCGAGGAAACCGCTTCCGCTTCCGAAGAATTGAATGCCCAGGCCCATACCCTGCAGGACTATGTAGATCAACTGGCCTCGTTGATCGGTGGGAAAAAGACCAAAGAGGCAGAAGAAAAGCCGGACACTGCCCGCCAGATAGAGGCGTGAATGTAATTAGTCAGTTTCCATCCGGAAAGCCTGAAAATTTCCCCTCTCCCCTGGCGGGAGAGGGTTGGGGTGAGGGGGATAACTTAATGATTTTGCTTCAATTCACCCTCCCCCTTACCCCCTCCCGTCGAGGGAGGGGGGAGTTTTCGGATGGGCGCTTTTAGGCTTCAGACAGAAAACAGGCGCGGGAACATGCCCCGAATCCCGCTGACTACTATCTCTACGGCAATGACGGCCAGGATAAGGCCCATGATCCGGGTCAGGATATTTACCCCGGACCTGCCCAGTACCCGCGCTATGGAAACCGACCGGGAAAAGATAATATAAGATATAAGGCTGGTGAGCAGACTGGATAGCATTATCAGAAGCCCGGGCGTCCAGCCTTCGTGTTCGCTGCCAAGCACAATAACCGTAGTGATGGCCCCGGGGCCGCTCAGCATGGGGATGGCCAGAGGGACGACCGCTATATCTTCCTTTTCCACACCTTCTTTTTCTTCTTCCGGGCTGATGCGGATGCGGGCGGGGTTGACCTGGAGCATCTGAATGGCCACCATAAAGAGGATGATGCCGCCGGCTATGCGGAAGGCCGGAACGGTTACTCCAAAAAAACGGAGGACATGGTGACCTCCGAAGGTAAAGGCAGCCAGGACAACAAAACAGGTCGTGCAGGCCTTAAAGGCCGTAGCCCGGCGCTTTTCCGGGGAATCTCCCTCCGTCATGGTAATGAAGACAGATATGTTGGCCAGGGGATTAACGATGATAAAGATGGAGACGAAGCTGGCTATAAAGAATTTGGCAAGGGCAGAGCTGTCCATTTGTTACATGATAGCCTATTTTAGGTTGACGTGTCAAAAGATAGCTTCGACACCAGCGTATCTGGCAGGTTTTCACCGCGAAGGCGCAAAGGGCGCAAAGCTATAAATCCGAAATTCGAATATCGAAATTCGAAACAAATTCAAATTCCTAATGTCTCAATGTTCAAAACCGCAGCGTGGTCAATTCGTTTTGATCATTCGGATTTTGCTCATTCGATATTGTTTCGGGATTCGTGCTTCGGATTTCGGATTTGAAATTAGCTTACAAGTGAATAGCGCTTCATTTTATCCTTGACAAAGACACCGGCTAACTATTATGATTGTCCGAAAATTGTTGTCTTTTCGAAGACGTAAAAAATAAACTAAACAATATGGAGGACAGAAGAAGATGGCAGATGTATATGTAATAGGTCACAAGAGTCCGGATACGGATACGGTAGTTTCGGCAATCGTTTACGCCAGGATAAAGGGCTATACCCCGGTCACCCCGGGGCCGATCAACGAGGAGACCGCCTTTGTGCTCAACAAGTTCGGTGTGCCTGTGCCAGGGGAACTGGGCAGCGCCGAGGGCAAAAAACTGGTGCTGGTGGACCATAATGAGGCCAGCCAGTCCCCGGATGACATCGCTAAGGCGGAAGTCATTGAGATTATCGATCATCACAAAATGAATTTTTCCAATCCAAATCCCATCGCCATCCTGGTTGAGCCGGTAGGCAGCACAGCCACTATTCTGGCCAAGAAATACAAGGATGTTGTGGCCAAGGATAAGGCTATGGCCGGTATCCTGCTGGGTGCGCTCCTTTCCGATACCGTAGTCTTTAAGTCGCCCACTACCACCCAGGAAGACAAGGATGTGGCTGCCGTACTGGCCAAGATAGCCGGCATTGACGACATGATGAAGTTTGGCATTGATGTGAAGAAGGCCAAGGCCAATATAGCGGATAAGCCGATCAAGGACGTTATCTTTGCCGACTATAAGAATTTTGATTTTGCCGGCAAAAAAGTCGGCATCGGCCAGACCGAGGTCGTGGATCTGACCGATGTTTACAACCGCGCCTCCGAGGTCGTGAATTTCCTGAACGACCTGAAGGCCAAAGAGGGCTATGAGATGGTCATCTTTGTCGCCACGGACATCATAAAGGAAGGCTCCGAGCTGTACTTTGCAGGCGACAAGGCCAAGATTGAAAAGGCCTTTAATACTAAGGTAGAGGGTAACTCAGTATATATCCCCGGCCTTATGTCCCGTAAGAAACAGGTCGTGCCGGTAGTAGAAAAGGTGTTCTAAATCGGCATCAGAAGCTATTGGGTAAAGGGATGCCCCGGAAAGGGTATCCCTTTACTTGTTTCTGCTGTCGCAGCAAGCTCTCCTCCTGCGGCGGATCGTAGACGGGTCGGCCGAGGACGGATGCTGCTCATACTACTCGCTAATCGCTATGCGCTAAACGCTAATAATCATGAATGCATCTCAATTCAGGATATTTCTCATGCGATTGATACTGTCCGGTATCTTCGCCTTCGTCCTTTCACGCCTTTTTCCTTTCCTGCGAAAAAGCCCTTGGGCTGTAGTGGGGATGGCCGCAGCCCTGCTTGGTTTTGTCTACCTGCTTGACTATGCCCGCAAGGGCAAAGACAAATAACCTGCCCTATAAGATTCACCGCAAAGGATGCATGTTATGTAGTCAATTGGTTGAGTAGATGAGTGGTAAAAACCGTTGAGTTGTTGAGTAACTGCTCAACCACTCAACTACTTAACTACTCAACTGATCTCACCAGCTTTGCGCCCTTTGCGGTGAGGGAAAAATCTTGCCTAACCTTCCAATTACTGTTACATTGCTGGCTTAAGTCAGCCTTTGACTAAGAGATGGGCGGTGAACATTTGCGGTATTATCCCATAAACCTGGATATTAAGGATAAACAATGCCTGGTAATAGGTGGCGGTAAGGTTGCGCAAAGGAAGGTCGAGACCCTGCTCTCCTGCGGCGCCAGGGTCAGGGTCGTAAGTCCGGAACTTGCTCCCCATCTTCAGGGATTGGCCGGAGAAAAGAAAATAACACATGCGGCGCGGGGCTATCAGAGTGGAGACCTGAACGGGGTGTTTCTGGTGGTGGCCTGCACAGATGACCCGGACGTTAATACAGCGGTCAGCAGTGAAGCACAGCGGAAAAATATCCTATGTAATATTGTGGATAAGCCGGACCTGTGTAATTTCATAGTTCCTTCTATGGTGATAAGAGGCGATCTTCTGATTACCATCTCCACCGCTGGCCGGAGCCCGGCCCTGGCCAAAAAACTGCGACAAGAACTGGAAGATGCCTATGGCCGGGAATATGCCGACTTCCTTAGGATTATGGGGGCAGTCAGGCCCAGGGTGCTGGCTATGGGCCGGCCGCAGTCTGAAAACGAGGCCATCTTCAACCGGCTGGTCTATTCAGAGCTTCTGGACTGGATTCGGGCCGGGGATCGGGTGCGCATTGACCGCTTTTTGCAAGAAGTCCTGGGGCCGGAGTTTGGACTTTCAGTTCTGGGGATTTGAAATTTCAAATTTGAAATTTGAGATTTAACGGCATGAACGTCATCCTTTTTAAACTGACCCTATTGTTATACCTGGCGGCTACGGCGGGTTACCTGGTCTATATAATCTCTCAACAAAAGCCGGCCGGCCGGGTAGCCCTGGGCGTGGCCATCGCCGGATTTTTCTTCCATACCGCAACCATCATAGTCCGCTATTATGAAGCGGGTTACGCTCCGGTAACGAACTTACACGAGTCTCTTTCGTTTTTTGCCTGGGCGCTGATAGGCGGGTACCTCTACATTCACGTGCGGTACAAGGTGAAAAATCTGGGCGCCTTTGCTACGCCGATAGCCGCCCTTTCTATGATCGCCTCTTCTACCCTTCCCAAGAAAATAGTAGCCTTACCCCCGGTGCTCAAAAGCTACTGGCTGCCCATTCATGCTACAGTTTATTTTCTTGCCTATGGAATCCTGGCCGTGGCCGCCTGTGCCGGCATTATGTATTTGATTCAGGAACGCCAGATCAAGAAAAAGAAGTTCGGGGCCTTTTATCAGCGCCTGCCTTCCCTGGAAGTTCTGGATGCCATAAATTACCGCTGCCTGACCATTGGTTTTCCGCTTCTGACCGTAGGCATACTAACCGGCTCGCTCTGGGCCGAGCAGGCCTGGGGTGCGCATTGGCAGTGGGATCCCAAGGAAACCTGGTCGCTCGTTAGCTGGCTTTTTTATGCGGCTCTTCTCCATGAACGCCTGGCCGTAGGCTGGCGGGGCAGACGGGCGGCCATCATGGCCATCATCGGCCTGGGGGCATTACTTTTTACCTTCCTCGGGGTTTCGCTGCTACTCAAAGGATTACATACTTATGCCGGATGGGGCGTCTAATCTGAGTATAGTTCTGATCGGTCTCAATCATGAGACAGCGCCGGTTGAGATCAGGGAACGCCTGACTTTCGGCGGCGACCGGGAACTGCCTTTTACCCTGATACGAGGGATACTATTCGTCAGGGAATTCATATTTCTTTCCACATGCAACCGTGTAGAAGTCCTGATGACCACCCCTGATCCGGCAAATGCAGAAATGGAGATAAAAAAGGTCTTTACCGAGTCGAACGGCATCCCCCTCGGCGACTTTGAACGCTGCCTGTACATTTATCATGAAGAAGAGGCCGCCAAGCATTTGTTCCGGGTGGCGGCCAGCCTGGATTCCATGGTTTTAGGCGAACCACAGATACTCGGCCAGATCAAAGACGCCTACCGCCAGGCCACAGACCAGAAGACCTCCGGCGTCATACTCAACCGCCTCCTGCATAAGACCTTTTCTGTGGCCAAGCGTGTGCGCACCGAGACCGGCATTTGCAGCCATGCCGTTTCGATAAGTTTTGCGGCGGTCGAACTGGCCCGGAAGATATTTGCGGATTTAAAAGGGAAACGGGCCATGTTGATTGGAGCCGGCGAGATGGCCGAATTGGCCTCTGAACACCTTATCTCCAACGGCGTGGCCGAGATTGTAGTGGCCAACCGGACCTTGGAGCGGGCTATAGATCTGGCGCAAAAGTTTAAGGGCCGGGCCGTTTCCCTGGATGAGGTATATGATCAACTGTCAAAGGTGGACATCATAATAAGCTCCACCGGGGCGCCGGGGCTGGTAATTAATTATGATAATGTAAAGAGCGTCATGCGGGCCCGTAAGAACCGGCCGTTGTTCCTTATTGATATTGCTGTTCCCAGGGATATTGACCCGCGCACCAATGAGATAGATAATGTTTATCTCTATGATATAGACGACTTGAAGGGGATTGTAGAGCTGAATAAGGCTGAAAGGCAGAAGGAAGCCCTGCGGGCTGAAAGGATTGTCGAAGAAGAGGTTATTAAATTTAAGCATTGGCTCCAGGCGCTGGATATTACGCCCATAATAGTATGCTTACGTGAAAAGGCAGAGCAGATTAGACTCAAAGAGTGCCGGAAGACCCTCTCCAACATGGGTTCCCTGACCCCGGAACAGGAAAAGGCCGTTCATGTCCTGACCGCCTCTATTGTCAACAAGATGCTCCACGATCCTATCACTTATCTCAAAGGGAAGAGCAGCCGCGAGCATAAGGATATCTATCTTGATTTTGCCCGTCAGATATTTAACCTTAATGGGGAATCAGGAGATATAGAGGAGGAGTAATGGGTTGGGAGGAGGGTTTCGGGTTGCGAGTTGCGAGTTTTTTAGCACGAAACCTGAATTGGATGGCTGATAGCTCATAGCAATTAAAAGCCATGAGCCATGAACCATGAACCATGAACCATGAACTATGAGCCATGAGCTAGATGCAGCAAGGAGGGAGATTAATAACTATGGCGGACATAATCGATATAGAGGAAAGATTAAAACATGAGAAGAAGAAAAAGGAAGAGATAGAGAGGGTAAAAAAGGTCTCCTTGCTCAAAAAGTTTATCGAATGTACCCAGTGCATGCTTAAGTGTGCCAAATGTGGTGTACAAATGGATCTACCGGAAGCGGTTAATCGGGACATCAGTATTCCTTTTCGCTTCTGCTTGAATTGCCAGGAAGAATATGAGGAATATATAAAACGCCTACTCGGACAGGGAAATCCTTCTTATTACTGGTACAATGAAAAATGGATGGACATCTGGCGGCACTGGATAGAGTATCAAAATGCCGTACAGGGCTACAAAGAATCCGAAGAATTCAAGCGACTCCTCAGAGAACTGCAGGTCGATAAATAGCCCTTACCGTAGCCTCCCTCTCCCTCGATGGGAGAGGGTCAGGGTGAGGGTGAGAACATCGACAATTCACCAGCCTGCTTTCCCCCTTCCCTTAATCCCCTCCCGCCGAGGGAGGGGAGATTTTACTTTTTGCGAAATCTCAAATTTGACGATCAAAATGGTATATCGTCATCCGGCCCCGGGCCGAGTTCAGATCCAGTATCTGTCGTTAAATCCGCCGAGGGCGTGGTCGTCGTTCCCTCACCTGATCCGGGCTGACGCCCGGCTGGGCCGAGCATCTGCATATTGCCGGCTATAATCTCAGTAGCCCATCTCTTGTTGCCGTCTTTGTCATCCCAGGAACGTGTCTGCAGGCGGCCTTCAATATAGATCTGTTTCCCTTTAGCCAGATATTCCCCACATATCTCCGCCAGCCTCCCAAAAGCTACAATTCTGTGCCATTCGGTGTGTTGTTCCCGTTGACCTTCTTTATTAGTGCGATTTTCTGTGGTGGCCAGGCGGAAGTTAGTCACTGCCAAACCTCCCGGCGTATAACGCACCTCGGGATCGGCCCCAAGATTACCTACCAGGATAACTTTGTTGACACCTGCCATTTTGTCCTCCTTTTATGGCTATCAGCCTTCAGCTAAAAATAGAAGGATTTCTCATCCCGCTGACTGCTGATCGCTGATTGCTAATAACTTAATGTATGGTTTTACCAAAGCGCTTCCAGCGAACACCGAAGTTTTCACTATCCCACGACCAGTAAACGATAAACGCCTTTCCTTTGACATCCTTCAGGTTAACAGGTCCCCAAAACCTGCTGTCGTAACTCTGATCCCGATTATCTCCCATAACGAAGATAGAGTTTTTGGGGACGATATAAGGGCCAAAGTTATCGCGTGGTCCGCCTATGGCGGAGGGCAGCACCTCGCCGTCGGTGTGCATAGTATAGTTATCCGGCATGGGCTGTCCATTTACATGAACCTTTTTGTTTACAATCTGGACGCAATCGCCTTCTATCCCGACGACCCGCTTTATAAAGTCCTTGTCGCGATCCACCGGGTAGATAAAGACCACCACCTCGCCGCGCTCCGGCTTTTCAATCGGTATAAGAGTGCTGCCGGTGAATGGGTTCTTTATACCATAAATAAACTTGTTCACCAATATATGGTCTCCTATAAGTAGATTGGGTTTCATAGAGCCGGAAGGTATCTTGAACGCCTGTACTACAAACGTCCGGATTAACATGGCCAGGACAAAGGCAATAACAATAGCCTCAACGTATTCCCTGGTCGTGGCCTTCCAATCTTTTTTAACGTCGCTTTTTACCTTCTGCAAAAGAATCCTCCTTGTAAGTAGCGGTTAGCATTCTTAATTTCAAATTTGAGATTTGAAATTTGAAATCTCTATTCTACACCTTCAACACCGACAAAAAGGCCTCCTGCGGAATTTCCACCTGGCCAACCTGCTTCATCCTCTTTTTACCTTCTTTTTGTTTTTCGAGCAACTTTCTCTTTCGGGTTATGTCGCCGCCATAGCACTTGGCTGTGACATTTTTGCGCAGAGGCGCGACGTGTTCGCGGGCAATGACCTGGCTGCCTATAGCGGCCTGGATGATGACCTCAAACATCTGGCGCGGAATAACCTCTTTCAGCTTCCCGGCTAACTGCCGGCCACGGTGGTAGGCCCGGTCCTTATGGGCAATGGTAGAAAGGGCATCCACCGTAAGCTTATTAATAAGGATATCCAGCTTAACCAGCGGGGACGGCCTGAAATCCAGAAATGTGTAATCGAGAGAGGCATAGCCGCTGGTTACGGACTTCAGTCGATCGTAAAAGTCAAGTACCATCTCATTAAAGGGGATTTCATAAGAAAGTAAGGCCCGGTTTTCAGTGATAAACTTGAGATCCTTTTGAATCCCTCTTTTGCCTTCACAAAGCGTAATCACTCCTCCCACGTATTCAGCCGGGGTATAGATATCTGCCCGTATAAAGGGCTCCTCAATGGTCTCGATATCCTGTGCCGGCGGCAACTTGCTGGGGTTGTCCACCATCTTTATTTGTCCTTTTTTATCTGTGACGCGATAAACCACAGAGGGAGCGGTACTGATCAGGGAAAGGCCGTACTCGCGTTCCAGCCTTTCCTGCACAATTTCCATATGTAAAAGACCGAGAAACCCACATCGAAAACCAAAACCCAGCGCCAATGAGGTCTCTGGCTCATAACTAAAAGAAGAGTCGTTCAGCCAGAGCTTTTCCATGGCCTCCCGGAGCGTGTCATATTGACCGAAATCCGTTGGAAAGAGCCCGCAAAAGACCATAGGCTTGACTACCTTGAATCCCGGCAGGGGGCTGGATGTTGGCCGCTGGGCCCCGGTGATTGTATCACCGATCTTAGTATCACGCACCCCCTTGATACCGGCCATAATGAATCCTACTTCGCCGGCCTTGAGTTCCGGAATCTCTCCGGCGGAGGGCATAAAAATACCAACCTTAGCCACCTCATAGACCTTTTCAGTGGCCATGATCTTTATCATATCGCCTTTTTTAACTGTACCCTCGTACACCCGTACGAGAACGACTGCGCCTTGGTAGGAATCAAACCAGGAATCAAAGATGAGGGCCTTAAGAGGGGCCGTGAGATTACCCTCAGGCGGCGGGATGCGTTTTACAATGGCCTCCAGTATCTCGACGGTGCCTATGCCCTCCTTGGCGCTGGCCAGGATAGCGTCCTGACAGTCGAGGCCGATTATATTTTCTATTTCCTGTTTAACCCGTTCCGGCCCGGCGCTGGGCAGGTCAATCTTATTTAAGACCGGAATAATTTCCAGATTATTATCCAGCGCCAGATAAACATTGGCCAGGGTCTGGGCTTCCACTCCCTGGCTGGCATCAACGACCAGTAAGGCTCCCTCACAGGCTGAAAGGCTACGGGATACTTCATAAGTAAAGTCCACGTGGCCGGGTGTATCTATCAGGTTCAGCATGTAGGTTTTCCCGTCTTTGGCCTGATAATTCAGACGCACTGTCTGGGCCTTGATAGTTATGCCCCTTTCCCTTTCCAAATCCATCTTATCCAGGAACTGAGAAACCATTTCCCGGGCGGAGACTGCGCCCGTATATTCCAGTAGCCTATCCGCCAGGGTAGATTTACCATGGTCGATGTGGGCGATAATGCAGAAGTTGCGGATGTTATCTATAGTGAATGTCATTAGTCAATAGTCAGTTGTCACTGGTAAAAGTCGATCAGTCTTCCATAAACTTCCCCTCCCCTGGCGGGAGGGGATTGAGGGGAGGGGGAACGTAACCACCTAAAACACCGCCATTTTCACCCTCACCCCAACCCTCTCCCGTCAAGGGAGAGGGGGTTTTAGGGACTTTTTACAAGACCGTCAAATTCGACTTTTTATGAAAAATGGTGGCGGCCGCACCGATAATCCCGGCTGCGTCCTTCAATGCCCAGGGGAGAACAGGCACCTCCGGCCTTGTTCCAGGCATAACCCGCCGGGCATACTCCGTGCGGAAGGGCCCTATAAAAAAATCCCAGGCCTCGGAAACGCCTCCGCCAATAATGATGGCCTCGAGGCAGAGTAAATTCATTACACTGGCTATGGCCACACCAAGGGCCTTACCTAACTCGGCAAAAAGCTCTAAGGCCCACGGGTCTCCCTGCCTGGCCAGATTTGCAACGAGACGGGCGGAAAGTGCGTCCGGATCAGAAGTTATCCTTTGCGCTAACAAACCCTCTTTCCCTTCTCTAAGACCCTCACGTGCCATGCGGATGAGGCCGGTAGCCGAGGCCACGGTCTCCAGACAGCCATAATTACCGCAGTTACACCGGGCTCCATGCCGGTCTATGGTCACATGCCCTATCTCTCCGGCCGTGCCACATCCGTGCCATATCTCATTGCGGAGTATAAGCCCTCCTCCTACGCCAGTGCCCAGTGTTATACACAAAAAATTTTCGTATCCACGGCCGGCACCCCGCCACTTTTCCCCAAAGGCGATAAGATCGGCATCATTATCTACCAAAACAGGCCGCCCAAGCCGGGCCTCCATTATCTCCGCCAGCGGGATGTGGTCCCAGCCCGGCAAATTAGGTGAGAAGCGGACTACACCTTTTATATGATCTACAGCGCCGGCTATACCTACTCCGATACCTGCAACCGTCTCCGGCACTTCCTGCGTTACCCCGGAGACGGCTGACACTACCCGATCAATAAGTTTATGCGGCCCCAGGTGACTTTCAGATGGAAATTTTTTTATAATACCATATTGTCCGGTTTCATCAACTACAGCCAGACGAAAATGGGTCCCGCCAATATCCACGCCTACGGCACAGGGCATAATCATATCTCCTAATCCGGATAAACCGTTTTGTCAAAAAAATAACCATAGAGCCTCTTGCAAAAGTCCCAATTCTGTCATTCCCGCAGCGATTCTGAGCGGGAATCTGGTTCTAACTGCTTGAAAAACCATATCCCCGATAAAACCCTCGGGAATGACAATCCTGGAGTTTTGCAAGAGCCTCCACAGATTCATCTAAAACCCAATTTTCCTCTTCGGCTTCTCCGGCGGAGCCATCAGTTGCTTGATGGCCTCAAATACCACCTGAAATTGCTCGTCATATTTCTTTTCCATTTCTTCTACTTTACGGAGCAGATCTTTATGCGAAGATATCATCTGACGGAGCTGCATAAATGCCCGCATGATTAATATGTTTACCTCAATGGCTTGTTTACTATTGAGCACTGATGATAACATGGCCACGCCTTGCTCTGTGAACACTATCGGTAAATATTTTGAGTGTTCACCCCTTTTCAAGGTGCCAAATTGGTACCTTAAGGCATCATACTCTGCTTTGGTTAGTTCAAACATAAAGTCCGGCGGAAATCGATCCATGTTTCTGCGGACGGCGCGCTTCAACTGTTTTGTTTCAACGCCATACAGTTCAGCCAGGTCTCGGTCCAGCATAACTTTTTCGCCACGAATAATGGTTATTTGGCGCTGAATTACTTCAATAGGAACCAGTGCTTTTTCTTCGGTCATCATTTGCCCCTTTAAGATCTCATCAAACGAGGGTCGGCATTAACCACCAAGCCCAGGGTTAAGCATATCACTCTGAAATTTCAGGGAAAATAGCACGAAGCCAAAGGAATGGTCAAGGGGATTTGCTGTGGCAATTCCTGGAGAGGTCAGACTCCATTTTCTTTTTGGGCAAGTTAAAATAGAAAGCGGCCCCTTTGTCTTTTTCAGACTCCACCCATACCTTCCCGCCGTGGTTACGTACAATTCTATCAACGATGGCCAGCCCTAGCCCTGTTCCATCCTCGGCCCTGGTCTCTTTTAACCGGTAGAACATCTCAAATATTTTTTGGTGATATTGCGGATCAATCCCGCTGCCGTTATCCCTTACATAAAATCGATGAAAGTTTCCTCTGTCTTCGCATCCGATGTCGATCCTGGGGTTTTTCGTATTACCCATGTACTTAATAGCATTAACCAGCAGGTTCTCAAAAACCTGATAGATTCTGGCCTGATCGGCGTAGATGACGGGAAGGCCGGGTGGCATCACGACTTCTATCCCGTTTTCCTTTATTCTGTATTGGAGGTTTGAAATAACCTCTTTTACGATCTCCAGAGCGGAAACATCCTCAAAAGTAGAGGCCACCCGGCCAATTTTTGACAATGCCAGGAGATCAGAGATCAACATCTCCATTCGGCAAGCGCTGGAGTTGATCCGCTCCAGATAATTCCGGCCCTTGTCCCCTGATTTTTCCTGATAGTTCTTGAGCAGCCGGGCAGCAAATCCCTGAATGGAAATTATGGGGGTTTTCAGGTCATGGGAGACAATATGGATAAAGTTCTTGAGTTCTTCGTTTATCTTGCGGAGTTCTTCTTCGGCCTGCTTTTGTTCGGTGATATCCACAATATTACCCAATATAGCCGGCCTTCCCTTATACTCTATGCGGGTGTTTCTTCGATTGATCCAAATAGTGTCACCATCCTTGGTAAGGCCCCTGGCCTCATATTCCGGGGGCGCTTCTTCTCCAGCCAGCCTCTTTAGTCTTATTTGATTGGTCAAGGGTCTATCCTCAGGATGGACCAGCCTCCAAGTCTCTATTTCTAGCAGCTCCTCTCTCGGATACCGATAAATCCCGGCAAACCGGTGGTTGGCAAATACAATCTTCCCGTCCTGGTCGATATATATGCCCGTTAAGGAATTTTCGACCAGCGTAGCGTACTTTTCTTCGCTCTCGCGCAGCTCATCCTCGGCCCGCCTGCGCTCGGTGATGTCTTCGAGAATCCGCAGGAATACCTTCTTATTATCCTGCATCATCCCGATATAGGTTATCAGAAAGGTTTTTCCACCCAGTATGCCTTCGACCTCAACCGAGCGGGTTTCTCCTACGTGGATACCTTGTTTCACCGGACAATCCTCACACGTTTTTTCCGCCTTCTCTATAGACAGCAGGGCAAGTCTTGCCAATCGCATCGTTACCCAGGAGCGCCTTCAGTTTCTCGCTTAAGTAAACTATACGGCCCTCTTCATCCACGACATCCATCCCGAAAGGGATGGTCTTAATAATAGCCTCGCTAAGCTCATGGGCCTTGCGGAGTCGCCCCTCGACCCGCTGCGTCTCCGTGATTTGGCGGACGAGCGGTCGGAACAGGGCAAGGTAAAGCACCGGAAAGGTCACAACGGCCAACAAAAACGCATCCAGGAACGCGACCAGATTCGGGGATAACGGCGGCAGGATCGAGAGAAAGAACATTACCAATATCTCGGCTACGAGTATGGAGCCGATTACAATAATCAAAAAGCGAAGGGCGGTGGCAGGCCCTTTCATCGCCTCCCCAGCCGATTGTTGCAGATGACGCGCAGCACTCTGTGCGTCAGGCCTTGAGCTGGTTCTATTTATCTTTTTCATTTTTCCGCCATAAGGAAATCATAGCCTGGTCCCCATCCAGATTAAGATTATTATAGCATTAAATATATTCAAATCCCCAGCCTTTCTATTAATCTGCTTATTTTCTCCCCTGAATACAAATTAGCGTATCATTAATGATTGTACTCTGCTTTTAGCTGGGATAACATATAACAACTATGGTATCTTAAACATTAACAAAAAACAGGAGGGACAGAACAATATGGATATTCGCATTGAAGCGCGTAATCTGACCATGCTACCTGAATGGGAAGGGAAGATCGACGAAGAACTGTCCAAAATTGAGTGTCACTATCCCGGATTGCTTCATCACTTTCGCCTGACCTTGATCGGCACCCGGCATCACAAGCTGGGAGCTTTTGAAATACATATCACCGGTACGGTGCCGGAGAAGACCATTGTGGTAAAAGAGAAAGGGGAGTTAGTCCTCCCTCTTATTGTAGAGGCATTTGACGTCCTGGATTCCGAATTAAGAGAGCACAACCGCCTAAGGCAGCAAGTGGCCCGTGTGGAGCCAGGACCCTCACGGGGTTTTATAACTCACATTTTCCCGGAAGAGAATTATGGCCTTATTCTATCCGCTGAAGGCCGCGAGGTTTACTTCCATAAAAACGCAGTAAAGGATATGAAGTTTGAAAGACTGAACATCGGAGACTGTGTGGAATTTGGAGAAGAGGCTGGAGATAAGGGTCCCCAGGCGACATGGGTGCGCCGGCGGTAACAAACAACTCCTCCAGGAGCCTGTCGGACTTAGGATGATCTACTGCGGAAAATGGGAGAACGCCCCGATATCCCCGAATTTTCGTTACATAGCCCCCACTATGTGCCTCAAATTCGTGAATTTTTTGGCTTGTCCTCCCCCCACTTCCCTCGTAACGATCCCCTAAGTCCGACAGGCTCCTAGCGCATGGTTAAGGCCCTACAACAAGCTTTCAGAAGAAACCCTCCTTTTTTTGACAACTCCTGAGGCTCTTGCCAAACTCCATTTTTTGTCATTCCCGCAACGCTTTTGAGCGGGAATCTGGTTTTATTGAAGCTCCCCGCAGCAAGCTGCGGGGAATCTCCGTATGCAAGGTAAAATGCATCGTATTCGCTCGCTAACCCCGCTGCAAGCATCGGCTCGCTATGCATGTTCAAGTAAAAACCATATCCGTCCCCGAATGCCTGTATCCCCGATAGAGTCATTCGGGGACGGATAGAATCATTCGGGGATGACAGACAATTTTGCAAGAGACTCTCTTGATAAAACAAACTTAACACCAATTGACCGCCTATCTGTGATTATGGTACAAGGAACAAAGTGAAAGGTGAGAGGAGTGAAGAGTGAGAAGTGAGGATGTCTGTGATGGTAAGCATGATGCCACGAGTAAGGGTTGTGTCTTACTTGTGTCCACCCTGGCGTCGTTTCTTACACCCTTTATAGGCTCTTCCGTCAATATCGCCCTTCCCTCCATCGGCAAAGAATTTCAGATGGATGCCGTCCTGTTGAGTTGGATTTCTACCTCCTTTCTTCTATCTGCCGCCATGTTTCTGGTTCCTTTTGGAAGGATAGCGGATATACATGGGAGGAAAAAAGTCTTTTTGTCCGGCATCTCGATTTATACCCTTGCCTGTCTTCTTTCCGCGCTTTCACCCTCTGCCGGGGTACTTATTGCCTCTCGAGTCATGCAGGGAATCGGGAGTTCCATGATATTTGGCACGGGAGTGGCCATGCTTACCTCCGTATTTCCGGCGGGGGAAAGGGGAAGGGCGCTGGGTATAAACGTTGCCGCGGTCTATTTAGGACTCTCTCTCGGTCCTTTTATCGGTGGGTCTATAACCGAGCACTTTGGCTGGAGGGCCATCTTCCTGGCTAATATACCCCTGGGCCTGCTTATAATTCTTCTTGTTATCGGGAAAATAAAGGGAGAATGGGCCGAGGCTAGAGGAGAAAAGTTAGATATTATAGGCTCTATAATCTATGGTCTCTCTCTTATGGCCGTAATGTATGGGTTTTCGCAGCCTTCCGCCTCCGGTGTGGCGCTTATCGGGATGGGTCTCTTTGGTGCCCTTACATTTCTTAGGTGGGAGATAAAAGCGGAAAGTCCTCTCCTCGATATAAATCTTTTCCGGGCTAACCGGGTTTTCACCTTCTCTAACCTGGCAGCCCTCATTAACTATAGCGCAACCTTTGGTGTAGCCTTCCTTTTGAGCCTTTACCTCCAGTATATCAAGGGCCTGAGCCCGCAAAATGCAGGGCTTATTATGGTAGCCCAGCCCATTGTGATGACTGTTTTTTCACCATTTGCCGGCCGCCTTTCCGACCGCATGGAGCCGCGCGTAGTGGCCTCAACAGGAATGGCGTTGATCGCCATCGGGCTTTTCTTTTTCATTTTTTTAAACGAAAAAACAGCCCTGGCATTAATTGTAGCCGATTTGTCCCTTCTGGGCCTGGGTTTTGCCCTTTTCTCATCTCCCAACACCAATGCCATTATGAGTTCCGTTTCAAGAAAGTTTTATGGCGTGGCGTCAGGGATTGTCGCCACCATGCGCATGACCGGACAGATGCTCAGCATGGGTGTCGTCATGCTGCTTTTCGCCGCCCACATCGGAAGGGTCCCGATTACACCTCCGTGCTATCCGCTTTTTCTGAAAAGTGTGAAGTCCGCCTTTATCATCTTTTCCGCCCTCTGCTTCGCCGGCATATTTGCCTCCCTGGCCAGAGGGAAACTGCGCTGAACTCTTTACGTAGCGTCTTACGCTACGGCGCTATTTCCCACTTTTTTGAGGCTTTTCCAGCCGTGTTAATTGCTCTTCGGTTAAGGGGGAACCGAAGCCAACATACTGCACCACCGGGGTGGATGGATTGGAGATCGGAGTCCATTTTCCGTCTTCATAATTTTGATACACGCACCTGTATTGGACTCCATTCACGACAGGGATAACTCCTTTCAGGTTCCGGTCCTTTCCTCCCTCAAGCCAGGAAAGGTCAACACCCTTCCTTAGGAGTTGTTTGACGGTCTCTGTAGCATGGCATTCTTCACATCTGGCGCCGTCTTTCTTCACCGAGTGACTGAACTGAGGGGCAAAAATAAGGAATGTCTTATTTCCCGCCGCCACGAACGATTGCATGTTGGCTGAGGTCACTTTCCCTCCATAGTTCATTAGAAATTTCCAGCCGGAGACAGGGCGAGACACCCGCTTTTTTTCTTTGAGCATGGTCTCAAAATGGCAGTTATTGCAACTAACGACATGTCGCACATGACAGGCCTTGCAGTCCAGCTTATTTCCGTGGATTGTGTGGGATGCGCTTTTTAACAAGGATTTATGGCACTGCTCGCATTTCACATCCATTGCGCCCTTCTCTTTCATTGATTTGTATTCAATGCCATCGCCGTGAATCTCGCGCGCAGTGTGACAGTCCATGCAACCCATCCCCTTTGCGAAATGGACATCAGGGGTGTTTGATTCCTTATCGATCTTCATCATAAATGCCTCGCGGGCGTGACAGCCCAGACACTTTCCCTGGCTTTTGGCTGTCTCCGTAGAATACCCCGGTCTCCCATTAAGGTCTGTTTTATGGCAGGCATCGCATGAAGAGACGTGGCATTTATTACATCCGGCTTCTGCGTATGGGACCCCTGTGATCGTTTCAAGGCCTCCCTGTGATTTGTCATACCAGTAAACCATTCCTCTTGCCGTAGCATGGAGGCTCGAAAGGTAAAAGCATTCTTCCTTCTTAATTTCCTGGGCAAATGCCACGATTGTCATCACCAAGGCGAAAATGATTCCGAAAAACAGGCAGCTAACTAGTCGCATTTTCATCTTCTCTTTCTCCTTTCATTTCTCAGAGTTGATGATCCGGTGAAAAGTCCCCCCTTGCCTTTACAGGTCTGCCTCAGGTAACACCATACGGCGCGGGGAAAAGCCCTCTGCCGGGGGCGGACAACGTAGCAAACGGACTTTTTACATAATCATCAAATATTAATAAAATTACATCATGTGCGAGACGGAAATCAAGATAAATCCCCATGGAATGTTCTATCAAGGGCGGGGCTTTTGTAGGTACGGGGGGTTCAAGCAGAAACGACAAGACCCCGGAGGGTGACCTTCGCGGGGTCTTGCGTTAAATTAGAACCGCCAGAGTTGGCGGATTGTATTCTGGCTCCCCGGGCCGGATTCGAACCAGCGACCAAGTGGTTAACAGCCACCCGCTCTACCTGCTGAGCTACCGGGGAATAGATAAAAATATGTATAACAAAGTTCGGCCGCTCCGTCAATGCCTTTGTTCTGCACTATTCGGGCCCACCGCGACAATTACGTATTTTTCGGGTTGAATGTATGTTCTGGCCACTCTCAACACGTTGTCAACGGTAACTTTTTCTATTTGGTCCAGATAGGTTTTTGTAAAATCAAAACCGAGTCTGTAGCGTTCGTTTAGGGCCATGTCCATGGCCTGGGCGGCGTTGGTCTGGAGGCCGATCTCCGTACTTCCGATTATATACCGCTTGGCCCGGTCCAGTTCCGCCGGGTCGATTATCTCATCCCGCACCCGGTTCAGTTCCCGCCACATACTGTTAACCGCCGCATCTTTCTTTTCCGGGCTTGTCGCTATATATACACCGAAGGCGCCCGTTTCTATCCCTTCCGTAGAAAAGGCTGAGAGGCTATACGCTAAGCTTTCCTTATCCCGAAGCCTGGCAAAGAGACGCCCGCCCTGCCCGGAAAGTACGTTATTCAAGACATCCAGGGCGGCCCTATCCGAATGAGAAAGGGTAACACCCCGAAAGCCGATGGCGATATGCACCTGCTGTTTGGGCTTTAAAATGGAGGCGGTTTGGGGACTCGCAATAGACTTAGGAAGGGGAATCCTGATATCCCTAAAGCCCGGCTTCTTCCAACGAGAAAACAGCTTTTCTACCTCTGTCTTTACACTGGATGCCTCTACGTCACCCACTATAGCCAGGACAAGATTACCGGGAATGACATAGCGCTGGTAACCCTCTTTAATTTTTTTCGTTGAGAGTTTCTTAATAGTCTCCGGGCTTCCGAGGGGGTTCATACTGTACGGATAACCGGTAAAAAGTAGCTTATTGAAGTTGAGGAACGTAATAGCCGGAAGGCTATCTTCCTGCTGTTTTAATTGCGCCAGCAATACCGGGCGCAGTTTCTCCAGTTCCTTCGGGCTAAAGGCCGGCTCAAGCATGACCTCGGTCAGGATCTCAAGCCCCCGGGGGAAAAAACGGGATAGAAAGGTAGCGCTCAACCCGAAGGTATTCTTACCCGAAAAGCCATTGATGCTACCGGCCATGCCTTCAATCTCGGCGGCTATCTCCTGGGCGCTTCTTCGTTTCGTTCCTTTTGTCCATAACTGAGCCAGGGCATTAAACAGGCCATTATTGGCCGCAGTTTCACATCGCAGTCCGCCCAGGAAAACGGCGTGCATAGAGACCGTAGGCACGTTTCGCTCTTCCTTCACCAGGAGGGTGATGCCATTTGAAAGGATGAATTTCTGTGCGCCGGACATCTCCACTTTCCGGGTGGCGTATAATTTTCTTGCCTCTTCATCTGCCGCATGGGATAGGTTCGCCCAGGCGAATTCCATAGAAAAAGGCATCGTCGCTCCCTTGGGAACCAGGAGTCCTAATGTAAGGCGTTCCGGACGGAGATATTTCTCTGCTACCCGCCGTATATCTTCAGGTGTGACGGCTGCCACCTTCTTTAGATAATTCGCCTGTTCACGATAGTCACCGGCCATGGTCTCAAAATACCCGAGTTTGCGGGCCTGCCCCTGGACCCTTTCCTGGGCATAAATAAAACCCGACTCTATGTTCAGCTTGGCCTTGTTGAGTTCGTCCTCTGTAACGTGGTCATACCGAAGGCGATAAATTTCACGTAACGCGGCTTCAACCGCCTCCTTACTCTTTTCCGCATCCAGACTACAGGCGACTTCGAACAGGCCGGGACCTAACGGTGTAAAAGAATACGCAGCCACCCCATGTGCCAGGTTCTTCCTGTCTCGCAACTCCTGGTAAAGCCGGGAGCTTTCCCCTTCGCCCAAGATGCTCGCCAGCACATCCAGGGCCACACTATCCGGGTCATTAAAACCGGGTATAGGGAAACACATATTAAGGTGTGACTCGTTGATCTCATCCTCAAGCAAGACCGTGCGCACTTCATTCTGCGGCGGTTCCTCAAGGGAAACGGATTCAGGGGCTGCGCCTTTCATGCCAGAAAATGCCCGTTTAATCCGTGAGATACAATCAGCGGTCTCTAGGTCCCCCACCACGACTACCGTGAGGTTAGAAGGCGTGTAGCGCTTTTTCATATAGGCCAGAATAGAGTCTCTTGTGAGGGGCTGGACGGTTTTGGGAAAACCGATTACCGGCCTCCGGTATGGAGAAACCGTGTACGCCTTTGCCATAACCGCTTCAAAGAGTTTGACCGAAGGCTGATCTTGACGCATGCGGATCTCTTCCAGGACTACCATTTTTTCCCGCTCGATCTCTAAAGGGTCAAATGACGAATGGAGAACAGCGTCAGAAAGTATGTCCAGTCCCACATCGAAAAATTTACTGCCTATAGCTACGTGATAGACGGTGTAATCCAGAGAGGTGTAGGCATTTATATCCCCGCCCACCGCCTCAATCGCCCTGGCTATCTCTCCGGGCCCGCGCCTGGAAGTTCCCTTAAAGATCATATGCTCTATGAAGTGGGTAATGCCGGCCTCGTTATCCGTCTCGTAAACACTTCCGGCCTTCACCCAGACCTGAATGGCCGCGACCGGGGCAGCATGGTTTTCTTTGATGATTACTGTAAGGCCATTATCAAGCTGGAAGCGATAAGGATTGGGGAGGGCCTCTTCAGCCTGGATGACTGGGGTTGCTGTAAAAAGAGAGATTAAAAGGAGTAAAACAAAAACGATTACAGGACGCCTATGATGAAATGTCATGGTTTCTATCCTTCATTTACGGTTTTTTTCGCGACATACACCAAACCCACCTGCTGCTAAATCCTAAAATACTCTTTAATGGCCGTTTTGCTGATACCTTTTGCCATATCTATTGTATTATAACGCTTTTTCGCCACCATGACTCGCTGGAGTGATTGTTGAAGACGCAGCCGTCCTTCCGCATCTTTTTCCACAAACGCTCTCACCGCCTCAATCGCCCGGATGGCCTTTTCTTTTTCATGACAGATAAGAATTATATCCACTCCAGCCATAAAGGACAGCGCTGCCGACTCTTCCACACTGAAATGCCTCTCGATAGCCCCCATTTCCATATCGTCGGAAACGATCAGTCCATCAAATCCCATTTTACTTCGCAAGATATCCGTCATGAGGATACGAGACAGAGTTGCCGGCAAGTTTGGGTCAACACCTGCGTAGATCACATGGGCCGTCATAATAGCCGCTACCCGGGCGGCGACGGCTTTTTGGAAAGGTACAAGTTCACTTTTCTCCAGTTCGGATAAAGGCGTATCCATAACTGGCAGGTCTTGATGGGGGTCCAGTTTCACACCGCCTATGCCCGGAAAGTGCTTGGCCGTAGCCAGGATGCCTTCTTTTTGCAAGCCTTCAATTACAATGCCGCCCAGGTACCCCACCAGCTCCGGGTCACTTCCGAATACCCGCCCCTCCATAACGCGGTCAGTCCCCGGCACGTCGAGATCCATGACCGGAGCAAAGTTCATGTTACAGCCGACGAGATTCAGCTCTCTGGCTGTTATGTCGGCAAAACGCCGCGCCTCTGCGGCTGGATTGGCTGCCTTAGCGATGCCTGCCGCCCCGGAAAACTGGGTAAAGGGCGGCTTTAGCCTGGCCACCGGCCCGCCTTCCTGGTCGATGGAAATGAGGGGTAGGGGCAGCCCTCTATCCCGACAGGCGTTCTTCAAATTCAGGCATAGCCTGGCCACTTGCAGCGGATCAGCCACATTTCGCCTGAAGAGGATAAAATTGCCGATGCCATATCTATAGATTAGCTCCTGCGTTTCTGTATCCAGGTCGGCTCCCGGGAAGCCGATCATAAAAAGCTGCCCCAATGCCTCAATCAGATCATTCATCACTTTATCCGCACCACCTATATAGCGTACTTATAGACCATACCTAAACCCTATATAAACTGTCAATTAATTAAAAATGACGGCTTCGTAAAAAGCTAATTTATACCGTTAACGGTATCCTATATGCAACGAACTTGACTATAACACCAAAAAGCAGCAAAGATATTTAAAGGGCGTAGCAGGTAACTGATACCGTTTGTACTTTGATGCTTCGTGCTCGTTAAAAAGCTTGGTATGGAGGGATACGGCACTATTATTGGTGACATTGATCCCGTTTGGAAGTTTGTAA
>Ga0209614_1000676_pt1 | contig 28967 bp, 27 predicted proteins | sample BlaSprsedimmetaG_FD_185484 | JGI IMG/M metagenome (GOLD analysis project Ga0209614, IMG submission 185484) | Hot spring sediment bacterial and archeal communities from California, USA to study Microbial Dark Matter (Phase II) - Blank Spring... ... | reverse complement strand
AGCAGCGCGTTGGGATCGCCGCCTGCGTCGAGTTCGCCCCCACCCTGCGGGATTACCTCTCCGCCGGCGGCGATCCCAACGCGCTGCTCGCCATCCTGGAAGCGTGGGAGGTCTACTATCCTCAGGCGCAGCGAGAGTTCCTGCTTCAGGCCGATCTGCTGGGCAACGGCGCTGCGGAGATCATCGTCGCGCTCACCGACCCCACCTCCGAGACCTTTCCGCCCGCGACCGAGATCATCATCTACAGCTGCGATGCGGGGGCCTACACCCTCCTGCACCGCCTCACCCCGCCGGAATGGACCGGCTACTATCCCATCGCCGCCGCCGATCTCAATGGCAATGGCGTGGCCGACCTCGCCTTTGCCGAATCCACCTGCGGCGCGCACACCTGCTGGGACCAGCTGCGCGTCTGGGATTTCACCAGCACGCCGCCGCGCGAGCTCGTGGATGGCCTGTTGACCCTGCCTTACGCCAGCTATCAGCTGCGAGGGGATGCGATTCTCGCCACCAGCGGCGGAATCGGCTCCGTCGGCGCAGGGCCGCAACGCCCCTATACCGAGACCTGGCAATGGGATGGCAGCGTCATCACCCGCACCGCCACCGAGATCGGGCCGCCCATCTTCCGCTACCACGCGCTGGTGGATGGGGATGCAGCTATGCAGCGTGGCGACTATCCCGTCGCCTACCGGGCCTACAATCGCATCCTCTCCGATGAGAGTCTCGATCCGTGGGCCGGTTTCCACACCGCCAACGAGGAGCGCGCCTGGCTCAACGCCCTGGCCCGCTGGCGGCTCCTGCTGCTGGCGATGGAAACCGGCAATTATCCCGATGCCGAGAGCCAGTACGCCCGGCTCCAGGAGGATTTCAGCCCACAGTTCCCCGAATACGCCGTGGTGCAGCTGGCCGAGCGCTTCTGGCAGCGTTATCAGGCAGAGGGCAACCTCGCCTACGCCTGCCAGGAGATTATCGCTGCGCCCGAAACCGAGCCAGTGCTGGAATTTCTCAACAGCTTCGGCTATGCCAACCCCATCTATGAGGAGCGAGACCTGTGCCCCTTCCTGATCCCGTGACCGCCGTCCCCTACGACACCTTCGAGCGCCAGCTGCGCGAGCTGCCCGCCTTCCGCGCCCTGCTGCGCGCCGTCGAAGCGCGCTTCTACGCCGACCTGCCCCTGCCCCGCCCGCTCCTCGATCTGGGTTGCGGCGATGGGCACTTCGCCGCCGTCGCCTTCGCCCAACCGCTCGATGTTGGCGTGGATCCGTGGTGGGGGCCGTTGCAGGCCGCCCGCGACCAGGGGGCGCATCAGCAGCTTGCCTGTGCGGAAGGGGCGCGGCTGCCCTTCCCCAGCGACCACTTCGCCACGGTGATCAGCAATTCCGTCCTCGAACACATCCCCCAGGTCGCGCCCGTACTCGCCGAGGTGGCCCGCGTGCTCCAACCCGGCGGTTACTTTCACTTCTGCGTCCCCGGCCCCAACTTCCGCCGCTTCCTCTCCGTGGCCCGCGCGCTGGAGCGCCTGCGCCTGCCCGGCCTGGCCGAGCACTACCGCCGCCTCTTCGACCGCATCTCGCGCCATCACTACTACGATGACATCCCCGGCTGGCAGGCGCGTCTGGCTCAGGTCGGCCTCCAACACGAACGCAGCTGGCAATACTTCTCGCCGGGCGCGCTCGCCGCGCTGGAGTGGGGCCATCCGCTAGGATTGCCCACCATCATCGCTAAAACCATCACCGGGCGGTGGCTACTGGCCCCCACGCACTGGAACCTCTGGCTGACCGCACGGCTGCTGCGTCGCTACTACGAGGAACCCCTGCCTGAAGCCGGCGCGTATATTTTCTTCGTCGCCCGGAAACCTGTCACATGACAGATTTCCCTTTTGCACATCCTGGGGTAAAATCTGCCCTGTGATGAAGCAGCGTCGCCGCCTTTTGCGCCTACTCTTGGGAGTGATAGGCGTCGCCAACCTGATCCGCGCTGGACTCGCGCTTTACGTCCGCCCGACGCTGGCAGATTGGCCGCTGGCGCTCCCCCTCACGCTGCTGGCTGGCCTTTATGCGGCGTGGGGGCTGACCTTAACACTGGCCGCCTGGGCCGCACGCACCCCACGGGGCCGCCGCTGGGCGCTCCCGCTGGCGGTTGGCTATCAGGTCACGATGTGGGCGTTGCAACTGTGGGGCAGCCGCACCGCTTATGCGCGCAGCCTGTGGCCGCGCAATGCGCTCTTCAGCGCCCTCTTTTTGGGCGCGGTCGCCTATCTCGCCCACGCTTCTCAAGCAACAACGGCAAAATCTGCCGCTAATCATTCAGAATCACAAACGGAGGTTGATTCATGACATACGAACTGCAACGCTGGACATTGGAAGGCTTGCTCCCGCAACCTGGCACACCGGAGTGCCAGGCCTACATGGAGAACATCGAAAAACGACTAGAAGAGTTTGAAACGCAACGCGAGACCCTCTCTCCTGAGATGAGCACCGACGCCTTCGCCGCGCTGCTCCAAGATTACGAGGCGCTCTACGCCGATTTAGTGCGGCTGAGGGCCTATTCTTACCTCTGGTTCTCCGAGGATACCGCGAATCAGGAGGCGCTGAGCTTTCAAAACACTGTCAATCAGTTCATGGCCGATGCGCAGAACCGCTCACTCTTCTTCACCCTCTGGTGGCGACAGTTGGACGACGCGCCCGCCGAGCGGCTGCTCACGGTCAGCGGCGATATGCGCTACTACCTGGAGAGCATGCGCCAATTCAAGCCCTACACCCTCTCCGAGGCCGAGGAGCGCATCATCAACCTCAAGGATGTCAACGGCATCGAGGCGATCCTCACCCTCTACGACATGCTCACCACCGGCTTCAGCTACACCCTCACCGTGGATGGCGAGGAGAAGACGCTCACCCGTGGCGAGCTCCAGTCCTATGCCTACAGCCCCGACCCCGAATTGCGCAAGAATTCCTACCACGCGCTCTATGCTCCTTACCAGGATTTGAAGGATGTGCTGGCCCAGATGTACGCGCTCCGCCTCCGCGATTGGCACAGCGAAAATCTCAAACTGCGCGGCTTCAGCAGCCCCATCAGCGTGCGCAACCTGGCGAACGACATCCCCGACGCGGTCGTTGAGACCTTGCTCGAGGTGATCCGCAAGAACGTCGGCCTCTTCCAACGCTACTTCCACTTCAAGGCGCAGGCGCTGGGGATGGAGCAGCTGCGTCGCTACGACATCTACGCGCCCGTCACCGCCGCAGACAAGACCTACACCTTCGACGAGGCCATGCAGCTCATTGACACCAGCTACCGCGCCTTCTCCCCCACCCTCGCCGACATGGCCCTGCGCATCGTCAACGACAAGCACCTCGACGCCGAAGCGCGCCCCCGCAAAATGGACGGGGCCTACTGCTACAGCGTGCTCCCTGGAATGACGCCCTGGGTACTCTCCAACTACGCCGGCAAGATCAACGATGTCTCCACCCTGGCCCACGAGCTCGGCCACGCCGTTCATGGGCTGATGGCGGGGGACCACTCGCCCACCACCTTCCACTCCTCCCTGCCGCTCAGCGAGACGGCCTCCGTCTTCGGCGAGATGCTCCTCAACGACAAGCTGCTCGCCGAGGAGACCGACCCTGAGGTGCGGCGCACCGTGCTCAACAGCTTCCTGGGCGACAACTACGCTACCATCATCCGCCAGGCCTTCTTCGTCCTCTTCGAGAAAGAGGCGCACCGCATGGTGCAAGAGGGCGCGACCCCGGCCCAGCTGCAAGAGGTCTATCTGGCGAACCTGCGCGAGCAGTTCGGGGACGCCGTCGCGGTGGATGATCTCTTCGCCCTCGAATGGCTGCTCATCCCCCACATCTACGACCGCCCCTTCTACTGCTACGCCTACGCCTTCGGCAACCTGCTCGTGCTGGCGCTCTATCGCAAGTACAAGGAGATCGGGCGCGAGGCTTTCGAGCCGCAATACCTGCGCATTCTCGCCCACGGCGGCGCGACCAGCCCCGATACTATCATCAAAGAGGCCGGCTTCGACATGAGCCAACCCGAATTCTGGCAGGGCGGCTTCGATCTGCTGGCCGAGATGCTCGACGAGCTCGAAAAATTGGCCTGACTCGCAAATTCCAGGTATTGGACGCTGCTTCACGCAGATTTCCGCTGATTTTAAGAATATCTGCGTGAAGCAGCGGAAATCTGCGTCCTAGTTAATTCGCTATTCTCAGTAAGGAGAGGACCCATGCATCCTGAAGAAGAAAAAATCGCGCAAGCCAAACAACGCTGGCAAGATACCACCTATCAGAAGGTCGTCGGGCGCTTCCCGGAGCGGCGCGCGCAGTTCGAGGCCACCTCCGGCATCCCCATCCCTCCCATCACCACCCCCGCCGATGTGAATCTCGACTACCTCGCCGACCTGGGCTTCCCCGGCGAATACCCCTTCACGCGCGGCGTGCAGCCCACCATGTACCGGGGGCGCTTCTGGACGATGCGCCAGTACGCCGGCTACGCCTCCGCCGAGGAATCGAACGCCCGCTACCGCTACCTGCTCGAGCAGGGGCAGACCGGCCTCTCCGTCGCCTTCGACCTGCCCACCCAGCTGGGCTACGATGCGGATGACGAGATGGCCCTCGGCGAGGTCGGCAAGGTCGGCGTCTCCATCAGCTGCCTCGACGACATGCGCACGCTCTTCCGCGAGATTCCACTCGATAAGGTCAGCACCTCGATGACGATCAACGCGCCGGCAGCGATCCTCTGGGCGATGTACATCGCCGTGGGGCAAGAGCAGGGCGTGGAACCCGCCCAGCTGCGCGGCACCACCCAGAACGACATCCTCAAGGAGTACGTCGCGCGCGGGACCTACATCTTCCCGCCCCGCCCCTCCATGCGCCTGATCACCGACACCTTCAGCTACGGGGCTGCGCACGTCCCCAAGTGGAACCCCATCAGCATCAGCGGCTATCACATCCGCGAGGCGGGCAGCACCGCCGCCCAGGAGATCGCCTTCACGCTGGCCGACGGGATCGCCTACGTGCAGGCCGCGCTCGATGCGGGCCTGGATGTGGACGACTTCGCCCCGCGCCTCTCCTTCTTCTTCAACGCTCACAACAACTTCCTCGAAGAGGTCGCCAAGTTCCGCGCCGCGCGGCGGATGTGGGCGCGCATCATGAAGGAACGCTTCGGCGCGCAGGACCCCAAATCGTGGCTGCTGCGCTTCCACACCCAGACCGCCGGTTCGACCCTCACCGCGCAACAGCCGATGAACAATATCGTGCGCGTGACCTTGCAGGCATTGGCCGCCGTCCTGGGCGGAACCCAATCGCTGCACACCAACTCGATGGACGAGGCCCTCTGGCTCCCCACCGAGCAGAGCGTCCGTGTGGCGCTGCGCACCCAACAGCTCATCGCTCACGAGTCGGGCGTCGCTGACGCGGTGGATCCGCTGGGTGGCGCCTACCTCATTGAGCAGCTCACCAACGAGCTGGAGGCGCGCGCCAACGCCTACATCGAGACCATTGACGAGATGGGCGGGGCCACCGCCGCGGTCGAGCAGGGCTACATGCAGGCCGAGATCGCCGACGCGGCCTATCGGGCACAACAGGCCATCGAAAGGGGCGAGCAGGTCATCGTGGGCGTCAACAAATTCCAGGAAGAAGAGGAAAAGGTCGCCCTGGAACAGCTCAAAGTTGATCCCGCCATCGAGGCGCAACAGCGCGAGCACCTGGCACAGATTCGCGCCGAACGCGATGCCGCCCGCGCCGCCACCGCCCTGACCGCCATCGAGCGCGCCGCCAAAGAAGCGACGGCCCCCATGATGCCGCTCTTCGTCGAAGCCGTCAAAGCCGACTGCACCCTGGGCGAAATCTGCGGTGTCCTCCGGCAAATCTGGGGCGAATATCAACCCAAAGTTATCCTGTAGCCACCGTTGCCATGAACCGTCAAACGTCTTGCTGATGTTTGACGGTTCATGGTTGACAGCCCCTCACTCCGTTGTTATAATGAGATTAATCAATCAATTGATTAATCAGTGAGGTGAGTCATGGCCGAAAAGACCGTCAGCGCCACAGAGGCGCGCATTCACTTTGGGGAACTCATCCGCCAGGTCAAAGAGGAACAAAGACCGTATATAGTCGAGCGGAATGGGGAACCCTACGTGGTCGTGCTCTCTGTGGAAGAATATGAGCAATTAAGAATGGGGAAGCAACGCGAACATTGGCGCGAGAACCTGGATCGCGCCCTGGAATTAGGGGCAAAAATTCATGCGCATCGCGGGAATGCCCCCCTACCGGACCCGGCAGAGATTATTCGCGAAATGCGTGAAGAACGCACACGCCAGTTACTGGAAACCATCGGCGCGCCGATAGAAAAAAGCGACCAGCAAGAATGAGCTCGGCCTATCTGCCTCCCGTATGTTTGGACGCCAGCTTTCTGGTGCAAATGGTGCTGCATGGCGAATTCGTGGACTGCGCCGCCGCTCTCTGGCGTGAATGGCACGTCACAAACAGGGAACTTATTGCCCCCAGCCTGATATACTACGAAATCAACAACGCTGTGTATAGATATGTTAAACAAGGATCGTTATCATTGGCAGATGGACAGCTGGTACTGGAGAATGTTTTTTCATTTTCGATTACAGTGTACCAAGATTTCGAACTGCCGCGCAATGCTCTCAAGATCGCAGAACGCTTCAAACTCCCAGCTGCCTACGACGCGCACTATCTGGCACTGGCGCAGCGCTTCCAGGCGGATTTTTGGACCGCCGACCGGCGACTGTTCAACACAGTACAGGAATTTCTCCCCTGGGTACATTGGCTAGGGAACACAACACGATAAACGTGTGAACGTATACACAATTTCACATTCGCTGACTCGCTGAGTCACATATTTTCAAGGAGTTAAACTGTGACCGATCCACTTACCACCTATCGCAACGAGAAAAAGTACGGCTTCTGCCCCGGCTGTAGCCACGGGCTGGTGCTCAATGCGCTGGATAAGGCCCTCGTGCGCCTCCAGTGGGACCCTGCCGAGGTCGTCATCGTCACCGACATCGGCTGCGTGGGTCTCTCCGACCAATACTTCATCACCAGCGCCTTCCACGGCCTGCACGGACGCAGCCTCACCTACGCCACCGGCATCAAGCTGGCCCACCCCGACCTGCACGTCATCGCCATGATTGGCGACGGCGGCTGCGGCATCGGCGGCACGCACCTCATCAACGCGGCGCGGCGCAACATCGGCATCACCACGCTCGTCTTCAACAACCTCAACTTCGGCATGACGGGCGGCGAGCACAGCGTCACCACCCCACCCGACCAGATCACCACGACCACACCCTGGGGCAATCTGGAGCGCCCACTCGACATCGCCCAAACCGTCGCAACCAACGGCGCGAGCTACGTCTGGCGCGGCACCGCCTTCGACAAGGCGCTGGACGAGCGTATCGAGGCCGCGCTGACCCACCCCGGCTTCGCGCTGCTCGACATCTGGGAGCTCTGCGTCGCCTACTTCGCGGCCACCAACAAGATCAATCCCAAGGCGCTCGTCACGACCATGGAGACGCTCGGCCTGGAGCAAGGGCTGCTGCGCCAGGAGCGTCGCCCGGAATACGCCGAGGCCCTCCAGGCCCTGTGGGAACCACTGCGCGGCCAACCGGCTGCTCCGCCCCGTCCCATCCCCACCCGCCACGCCACCGACCTCGACCGCCGCTACGCCATCGTCATCGCCGGCTCCGCCGGGGGACGGGTGCGCACGGCGGGCAAGATCGTCGGGTTGGCAGCGACGCTGTGCGGCCTGTGGGTCACGCAGCGGGATGACTATCCCGTCACCGTGCGCTCCGGACACAGCATCAGCGAGCTCGTCCTGGCCCCGGAGGAGATCCGCTACACCGGCGTCCAACATCCCGACGCGCTCTTCATCCTCTCGGAGGATGGCTACAAGAAGGCCGCCCACTACCTGCCCGGCATGGCTCCCACCAGCCAGGTGCTCGTCACGCCGGAATTCGCCGACGTCGCCACCCCCGCCCGCAAGGCCGTGCTCGACTTCGACAAGATCCCCGGCGTGGGCCGCAGCAACATGATGCTGGCGCTCATCGCCAACGGCATGGGCAAGCTCGACGTGCTCCCCGCCGCCGCCCTGCTCGATGCGGCGGAGCAAGTGAGCCGCAGCTACGCTCAACAGAACCGCGAGACGGTCGCGGCGGCATTAGCAGCAGCCTGAACGCTTCACCACCACAGCCACGGATTGCCGATTAGCGTTGGTAATCCGTGGCTGAATGTGAGGGGAAAATCGCTATGACAGAATCAAAACCAGCCCGCCCCCACTGGCAACCCTGGCTCCCGCCGCTGCTCTGGATGGAGCTGATCTTCTTCCTCTCATCGCGGCCCAGACTGCCCGGCCCCAGCGATCCACAGTGGGATTTTCTGCTCAAGAAGGGGGGACACTTCACCGTGTTCGGCATCCTGGCGTGGCTCTACCTGCGCGCCCTCAGCGGCGACCGGCAACCGCGCGCACGAGAGTATGGGTTAGCCTGGGGGTTGACGCTGCTCTACGCGATCAGCGATGAGTTCCATCAGAGCTTCGTGCCGGGGCGAAATCCGGCATTGACAGATATAGCGATTGATGTCGCAGGCGCGACTACGGCTCTTCTACTGCTACGGCGACTGCGGCGAGCTGCTCCGGAGGCACCAACCGCTCCACCACAATCTCACCAAAACGCTGCTCCTGACAAGCCGCCACAACGCACTGCTTGACCAGCTCCAGAATGGCCTGCAAGGTGACGACCGCCTCCACCCGCGAGGGTGTGCGGCTCAGCAGCGAGTGATACGTCACCTGCTGCCATTGCATCAGCCGCTTCCGCAATAGCGCGATTTGCTGCGTTACAGAGATGCGCGGTCGCTGAAGCGCCGCTTCGGGGCGCGGCCCATCGCTCGGATAGAGCGCCTGCTGCGCCGCCTCCCGCAACATCTCCAGCGTCACCTCTGAGAGATCGAGCGTGATGGATTGCGGACGCGGCATCCGCGCCACGCGGACGTAACTGCGCCACCCCGCCTGATCCCGCTCCCGCAACCATTGCGCCGCCACCTTGTACTGACGATACATCCGCAACTGCTGTACCAGTTCGTCCTCTTCCAGCTCATCCTGATAGGCCGCGCCGGGCGTGGGCGAGGGGCGCGGCAACAGCACCCGCGACTTGATCTGCAAGAGCCGCGCCGCCACCACGAGGAAATCCGCGACGACCTCCAGCTCCAACCGCCCGCGCATCGCCTCGACGTGGGCCAGGAATGCGTCGGTCACTTGGGCCAGTGACACCTCGGTGATGTCCATCTCTTCTTTCTCGATCAGCTGCAACAACAGATCGAGCGGGCCTTCAAATTGTGGGATGTGGATTTCGTAACTCACAGCGTCCAGCATAACCGAAAACCCCAAAATCGCAACTTCCATTTGGGATTTGGGAAATTGGTGCTATAGTAGACGTAAAGCGTACTGCATAATGCGTAAGCAGGTATTTACTCAGGCTCTAGCCGGATCGCTAGATCCGGCGTGGCTCTACTGAAAAAAGCCCAGACCTCACGCAAAGCCGCCAAGTCGCAAAGGTTTTTTGAATTTACCTTAAATAATGTTAATGTTTTTCATAATCAAAATTTATTAGCAACTTAAAATTCTTAGCGTCTTTGCGCCTTGGCGTGAGATTCCCTAGTTTTTTCAGTGAAGTCCGGCGTGGATGCACAAGTAAATTCCAGGCTACTATAACAAAGTAGTCCCGGATAATTCTGACTCGACGGGGATCTGACGATCCCCTCGGAGCCGGGGTGAGTAGTTACGTAAGCAGAGAATTATTCAGTTTCACGCAGTACGCAGTACGAAGCACGATTATGGAGACCTCACTCATATTGCTCTTCGGCCAGTTGTTTCTCGTCCTGGGGCTGCTGCTCCTGGCCGACCGCTGGCTGCATCGCCACCTCCAGGGGGTGATGTTCCTGCTCACCAACGACACCGAGATCGCCACCTGGCTCTATGCCCTGCTGCTCCTCCCCGGCGTCGCCCTCCACGAACTCAGCCACGCCTTCGTCGCCGCCCTCCTCCGCGTCAAAATCGGGCGGATCTCGATCTTGCCGCGCAAGGCCGGGAACCGCATCCAACTCGGCTTCGTCCCCGTGCAACAGACCGATTTCGTGCGCGCCAGCCTCATCGGCGCGGCCCCCGCCTTCATCGGCGGCGGCGTGATCGTGCTGCTCGGCTATCGCATCTTCGGTACCCCGGAGGTGATGGCCGCGCTCGCCGCTGCCGACTGGCCCGCCGCGCTTGCCGGCCTGCGCCAGGCCCTCAACGCCCCCGATGCCTGGCTCTGGGCCTATCTCGTCTTTGCCGTGAGCAACACCATGCTGCCCAGCCGCTCCGACACCCACGCCTGGCCCTTGCTGGGCGGCAGCCTGCTCCTCATCGGCGCGCTCATCGCCTTTGCAGGCGGCGGCACATTGCTGCTGAACGGCCTTTCCCGCGCCCTCACCCACGCCGTCCGCTGGCTCGTCCTGCTCGGCGCCAGCACTCTGCTGATTGATATTCCCTTCTTCGGCGGGCTGTTCCTGCTGGAGAAAATCCTAGAACGCTTGCGAGGCATAAGGCTCACTTACCAATGAAATCCAACCGTTCCTGGCTCATCATTTTGCTGCTTTACCTGCTGCTGGGCGGCCTCTACGCCAGCCAAACCCCCGCCTGGCAAGTGCCCGACGAACCCGCGCACTACAACTACATCCGCGCGCTCGCCACCACCCACCGCTTCCCCATCATGGAAGAGGGCGACTACGATCAGGGCTACCTCTCCCGCCTCACCGCCGAGCGCTTCCCGCCGGAGCTTCCGCTGGATAACGTGCGCTACGAGAACCACCAGCCGCCGCTCTACTACCTGCTCGCCACGCCGATCTTCTGGCTGAGCAACGGCGCGCTCCTGCCGCTACGCCTCTTCTCCCTGGCGTTAAGCGCCACGGGCGTGCTCCTCATCTGGCTGATCGCGCGCGAGCTGGCCCCCCACCACCCCACGCTCCCCTGGCTCGCCGCCGGCCTCGTCGCCACGCTGCCCCAGTTCCTCGCCATCACCACCGGCGTCAACAACGACGCGCTGCTCTTCCCGCTCCTCTGGCTCTGGCTGTGGCTGGCGCTGCGCTACCTGCGCGGAGCACCCCACCCCGCGCTGCTCGGCGGCGTGCTCGGCGCGCTGCTGCTGACCAAGACGACCGGCTACGGAGCACTTCCCCTCGCCGCCCTGGCGATCTACCTGCGGGGCCGCCGCGAGGGCCACGACCGCGACGGGCGCTGGCTGCTCACGCAGGCTGTCGCCATCTACGCCCCCGCGCTCGCACTGGGCGCCCTCTGGTGGGGACGCAACCTCGCCGTCTACGGCTGGCCCGACCTGCTCGGCCTCCAGCGACACGACCTCGTCGTGCGCGGGCAGCCCCTCACCGCCGATTGGATCGCCCGCGACGGCCTCGGCCCCTTCCTCCGCGCCGCCCTGCACACCACCTTCCAATCGTTTTGGGGCCAATTTGGCTGGATGGGCGTCGTGCTCGACTCGCGGCTCTACCAGGGCTACCTCATCCTCACAATTCTGCTCGGCTGGGGCGCGCTGGCCCGGCTGCGACGTGGCCCGCTCCCCCCCAAAGCCCGCGACGGCCTCCTACTGCTGGGCAGCAGCGCCCTCCTCACGCTGGCGATGTATCTTTACTACAATCTCGGCTTCGTCCAGCACCAGGGGCGCTACCTCTTCCCCGCCCTGCCCGCGCTGGCGCTCGTCGGCGCCGGCGGTTGGCTGACCCTGGGCCGCCGCTCCCTGGCGACGGGGACGGCCATCACGCTGGGCGCGGGCGCGCTCCTCATCGCCGCGCTGACCTGGATCGCGGGCGACCCGGCGCTCTGGCCCGTCGCCCTCACCCTCGCCAGCGCGGGCGCGGTCGCCGGCTACGGCTGGCTTCCGCCGCGCCGCCAATCGTTCGCCGCAGCGGCGCTCCTGGCGGGCCTCGCGGCGCTCGCCCTGCTCTGTCTCTGGGGCTTCATCGTGCCCCAACTGACCTGAAATCCCATCTGGAGGTAAAGATGACCCTGACACCCGGCTTGGTTGGCGAAGTCACCCTCGTCGTCGGCCAGGAGCACACCGCCGCCACCTACGGCAGCGGCCTGGCCCCCGTCCTCAGCACGCCGCACCTCATCGCGCTGATGGAGAACGCCTCCCAAAAGGCGCTCAATCCCCACCTGGAACCTGGCACAAGCGCCGTCGGCACGCGCATTGATATGCACCACCTGGCCGCCACCCCCATCGGCATGACCGTGCGCGTCCGCGCCAAGCTGATCGCCGTGGAGGGACAGCGGCTCACCTTCCACGTCGAGGCGTGGGACGCCGTGGATAAGATCGGCGAATGCACTCACGAGCGTTTCATCATTGACTACGAACGCTTCATGCAGCGGGTCGCCAGCAAACAAGGGTAAACGGCAGCGTCAAAGGCCGTGCGGCAGCCACTCCGCGCAAGCGGCTGTGACAAATCCCTTTTGGCCACAACGGAATACCGCACGGCAGGTAAGTGGCGCTCACGGCAGTTATCCCACTTGCATTTCTGCGCATTTTGGTATATAGTAGATAAAGCCGTGATGAGCAGCGCGAGACGTTGCTCAAGTGAGACCCGGCGAAGGAGTGGCGATGAATACAAAACGCAAAGATATCCCCATTGAGGATCAGTTGGCCGCTGCAGAACTGGCGCTTGACTGCGCGCTCAACGATCCGGAGATTTTGGCTGCGTTAGCCGAGTACAACTACGACGAGGCGCGGCTCCAGATCGGGCAGCTGCTCTACCAGGCCGCCTTCGATGCACAACGCCAACAGCAGGAGCGTTACAGCGACCAATTTGCTGCAACCGCCGCCTTCAACGAGTCCTTCGAGCGCGCCCGCAAAGCCTTCAATCAGGTCCGCCAGCTGGCCCGGCTCGCGGCCCAGGCCAACCCCGACCTCCCCTTCGAGAAGCTGCAGCTCAGCGGGCGCAGCGAGCAGGGCTTCGGCGCCTGGCTCGTCCAGGCCCGCATCTTCTACGAAGCCGCCCTCGGCGATCCCGTCATCCAGATCCGTCTGGCCGATTATGGCGTCACCCAGCTGAAGATACAGGCCGGCCTGGAAGCCACGAATATGGTCGAGGCGCTCAACGTGGATCAGGAACACAAAAAGGGCGGGGCGCAGGCCGCCACCAAGGCCCGCGATATGACCCTGGCCGAACTCAACCAGTGGATGAAAGCTTTCCGCCAGGTCGCCGCCATTGCGCTGGAGGACAAGCCGGAGAAGCTCGAGGCGCTGGGCTTCAGCTCGTAACCCCTCCCCCACACACATATCACCGCCCGACGGGATTCACCCGGTCGGGCGGTTCGTTTTGTTCCACCGATTCACCCATCCCCAAAAGCTGGACTCTAATGAATTTCTAAGGTTGCGCTTATATTTTTCTAATGCACGTTGTTTATGATGAAAATGTAAACCGGACCGCGAGTCCAGAATTCAGATGTAAAAAGGAGGTGCAGTATGTCTATTTTACGTCGTGAACCCTGGGGCGAGATGGTTTCGCTCCGCGAAGCAATGGATCGCCTGTTGGCCGATAGTATGGTGCGTCCCTTCGGGGCCTTGGAATCCTGGAGCGGGGGCATGCCGGAGATTGATGTGATCGAAACCGACGAAGACATCATCGTCAAGGCCACCGTGCCGGGGATCAAGCCTGAAAATTTGGAAGTAACCACGGTGGGCGATACAGTGACGATCAAAGGCGCAGTCTCCGAGGAAGAGGAGTCCGAGAAAGAGGGCAAGGTTATTTATCGTGAGCGGCGTCAAGGTTCCTTCTGCCGTTCGTTCACTCTGCCCACCAACATCCAATCCGACAAGGCTGCCGCCGAGTTCGAGAATGGGGTGCTCACGCTGACCTTGCCGAAGGCCGAGGAGCACCGCCCCAAGGCCATCAAGATCAAGCGCAAAAAGTAATCACCGAAAAATTGTAACTGCTCAGCTTGGCTCCAAGGGGATCGTCAGATCCCCGTCAAGTCAGATTTATCCAGGACCACATTGTTATAGCAGCCTGGAATTTGCTTGTGCATCCACGCCGGATCTGACGATCCGGCTAGAGCCTGAGTAGATACGAAAAATTACATGAGGAGGTGTGGTATGTCTATGTGGGAACCGATGGGAGATTTAGTTTCGTTGCGTGATGCAATGAGCCGGCTGATGGAAGAGAGTATGGTGCCACGGCGCATCGCCCGTGCGGGCCAGCAGGAGCGCGCGTTGCGCATCCCGCTGGATGCCTATGCCACCGACGAAGAGCTCGTCATCCTGGCGACGGTGCCGGGGCTGGACCCCGACGATGTGGAGATCACGCTGGAGGGCGACACGCTCACGATTAAGGGCGAGCTCAAGTCGCCGTTGGAGAATGTGGATTATTTGATCCGCGAGCGCGCTTTTGGGCCATTCTCCCGCACCTTGCAGCTCAACGTGCCTGTCGAGGCCGAGCAAGCCGAGGCGCACTTCGAGAACGGGGTGCTGACGCTTGTGTTGCCCAAGGCCCAGGCCGTGCGGCCCCGCGTCATCAAGGTGCAATCCAAGTAAACACGGCCTGCTTACACACACAGCGCAGAGCTTTTTAGCTCTGCGCTGTTTTGTTAGGGTGCTGGTTCGCGCCCGTTACCCAGGCAGAATGAGCATCACCGAAGTGGGCGTCGGGTCAATGCGCACGGGTGGGGTGATGGAGACGACAACGCTCAAGATCATGCTCAGCAGAATCATCACGGTGATGATGAGGAAGATGATCTGCATCCCTTTGCTGCGATAAGGTGTCTTACTGTTTTTCACGATTTTTCACTCCCTGACTATCTTTCACACCCCACATTATAACACATTGGCGCGCTCCAAAAAGCGGGGGACGAGTGATAGCGTTTCCTCTCACGTTACGGCCCCCTCAGCTCCAACGCCTCGGCGTTCCACAGCGCCCCCGCCGCCGAGCTATCCGGCTGTAGTCCGAGCACCTCCGGGCGCGCCACGAACCAATAGGGCCGCCAGGTCAAGAAGAGCGTGGGCAGCTCCAGCGCCAGGGCCGCCTGCGCCTCGCCCAGCGCCGCGCGCTGCTCGTCCAGGGTCAGCGCGTTCAAGGCCCGCTCGCAGGCTGCATCGTAGACGGGCGAGGCGAACCCGCTGAAGTTCTCACCCTCCCAATCGTTCGCCGCGCCGGGGATGCGATCCGAGCGCCAGCTGCCGCACAACGCCACCGGTTCGCCGCCCCAGCCGAAGAGCACCAGATCGAAGGCGCGCCCTGCCAACGGCCCCTCCGGATTGGGCGCGTAGAGGTAGAGCGCGTCGGCGGGCTGTGGCGTCAGCCGTATCCCGCACGTCTCCGCATCCGCCGAGATGTGCGCTGCCGCCACCATGTACCACGGCGACAGGTGCAGCGAGAGCGAGAGCGGCGTCCCCTCCGCGATGCCGGGCACGCCGTGCGCCTCGCGGAAGCCGTTGCCGTCCTCGTCGCGCCAGCCCGCCGCTTCCAGCAACGCCTGCCCTGCGGTGGGATTGTACGGCGGATTGACCGCCGTCGCGCCGGGGTAGCCCGGCGGCAGGAAACTCTGCGCGGGCAACAGCGCCGACCCCGCCAGCGCCGAGGTCAATCGCGCGCGATCAATGCAGTGTGCCAGGGCTTGCCGCACGTCGCGCTCCGCCGCCAGCGAGCGCTTGCCCTCCGGCGGGGCAATATTGAAGTCGAGCCGTAAAAAGGTCGGGCTGACATCGGCCCAGAGCACCACTTGTCCCTGCGTCGCCAGCGTCGCCCACCGCTGCCAATCAATCTTCATCGCCGGATCGGGCAAGACCACATCGCACTCACCGCTGACCAGGAGCTGCGGCCACGCAGCCATGCTCGCCTGTGGAAAGCGCACCACCAGCGAGGCCAACTTTGGCGGTGTGCCCACGTAGTAGGGGTTAGGGACGAAGCGCACCTCGCGGCCCCGCTCCCACGCGGTGATCATAAACGGCCCGGTTCCCACCGGCTCCCGATCCGCCAGCACCTCTTCCAGCCGTAGCCCCCGCCAGCGATGGCTCGGCTGTGGGGGGAAGCCAAAGCTGACGAAATCAGCCGTCAGGTAGCCAGGAATGCCCTCCCAACGCAACGTGCGAACGTTCAGCGCCTCGAAGCGCTGCGTCCGCGCCGCCAGCTCCGCCCAGCGCCCGGTCGCCTCCGGCTCCTGCGCCAGATGATAGCCAAGGAGCGCATCCTGAGCGGTCAGCGGTTCGCCATCGGACCAGCGCAGATTGGACTGGAGCGTGAATGTTACCACCAGCTGCGGCATCATCAGCGGCGCAGTGCCGGTGTAGACGAAGACTGCTCCGCTGGCATCGGCATAGCGGCTCCCCTGAGCAACTATCACCGTGCGCGTCATCGCGTCGCCGCTCTCCAGGGAGGGGAGCCGTTCCAGCAAGCGCGGCTCCCAGGCGTAGCCCACCCGCTCGACCGACCCTTCGTAGAAGAGCGCCAGCAGGTCGCCGCCTGCCGTGGAGGTCTCGAAGGGGCTGGCCGCCCTCGGCTCGACCGAGCAGATGATGAGCTCCTGGCGCGGCGATTCCGGCTCCGGCGATGGCTCCAGCGCGGCGGTGGCCGTGGGCTGGGGCGGCATCGCTGTGGGAGGCGAGGGCGTCGTCGTGGGGCCGCCGCACGCCATCAGCCCCATGCAGCACAGCGCCAACAGCACGCCGATTCGTTGCAGCGCCCTCACGCGGACAGGGCCTCCCGCAGCCCGGCAAGCTCCGCCTCGGAGAGCACGCCCTCCGGGGTGAGCGGGCGGCGGGCCGGCCCAAAGTCGTGGCCGAGCAGCCGCAGCCCTGCGCGCACGGCCAGGCTGCCGCCACGGCCCACGTAGCGCGTCACCTGTTGGGCGCGATACTGGCCCGCCCGCGCCGCCTCCCAATCGCCGGCGAGGATGGCCTGGCGCACTGCCTGCCACCAGCCAGGGATGAGGTTGCCGCAGGCCAGGATTGCGCCCGCCGCGCCCGCCGCCAGCGCCGGCAGGAAGACCGTCCCCCGCCCGGCGAGCACCTGAAAATCGGCGGGGAGCTTTTCCAGCACCTCCAGCATGTAGCCGATGTCGCCGGAGGTGTCCTTCATCCCCACGATGTTGGGATGCGCCGCCTGCAAGTCCTGGATCACCTGAACCGGGATCGGCTGGCCCACCAGCTGCGGAAAATTGTAGAGCAGGATGGGCAAATCGGGGACCGCAGCGGCGATGTCCGCGTAGTGGCGATAGAGGCCCGCCGGCGAGGGGCGCAGGTAGTAGGGCGCAACGATGAGCGCGGCATCAGCACCGGCGGCCTGGGCATCGCGCGTGAGGTCGAGCACTTCGTGGGTGGCGATGGCCCCCGTCCCGGCGATGACGCGGTGCGTCTCCCCTGCCTCCGCCACAACCGCAGCGATGGCGCGGCGGCGTTCCTCGCGGGTGAGCAAAGGGAAGTCGCCGGTGGTGCCGTTCACCACGAAGCCCTGCACATCTGGGGCCAACAGGCGCACCAGGCGACGCATCCCGGCGGGATCGAGGCTCTCATCCGCCAGATAGGGCGTGATCAAAGCGGGAAAGATGCCGGAAAGGTCAAGTTTTAGCATGATGTCCTCCTGTATGAGTCAGCGAATCAACGAGTCGGCGAGCGGTCACGGCTCAGGTAGAGCAGGAGCAGGAGCGTGGCTGCGCCCAGGATGCCCAGCGCGGCGAGTTTGTAGAGCCGCGAGGAGAGCAGGAGCGCCATGACGCCAAAGAGCGCGCAGAAGCCCCAGTAGCAGAAGACGATGGTGCGCGTCGAGAGGCCCGCGTCTTGCAAGCGGAAGTGCAGGTGGCGGCGATCTCCCTGGCCCGCGCGCTCCCCGTGACGGATGCGATCCAAAATCGTCCAGGCCACATCCACGATGGGCAGCCCCATCACCAGCAATACCGTCGCCACGCGCCCGCCTGCGATCAGCCCCAGCGCGCTGAGCAGGTAGCCGAGCAGGAAGGAGCCATTGCTGCCCATGAAGATGCGCGCCGGGTGGACATTGAAGACGAGGAAGCCCAGCGAAGCGCCCAACAACGCGATGGCCTGCGGCGCGACGCTGTATTGCCCCTCGCGGAGCATGTGCCAGGCCAGCACCGCCGCCAGAATCGCCGCGACGCCGGCGGCAAGGCCGTCCAGCCCATCGAGCCAGTTCACGGTGACGATCATCCCGGTGATCCAGAAGAGGCTGAGCGGCACGTAGAGCCAGACGGGCAGCACAACCAGGGTGTTGGTGAAGGGATTATTGAAGCGCTCCAGGATGATCAGCGCGGCCACGGCGATAATCGCGGCGACGAAGTAGCCGACGTACTGCATCCAGGGGGGCAGATCGAAGCGGTCATCGAGGAAACCGAAGATGAACATCCACGCGCCGCCGAGCGCCAGCCCCCAGAAGCGCCGGACTTCGTTGGGATCGGCGGTGGGAATGGGCAGCAGTGCGGTCACCAGCAGCCCGCCGAAGAAGCCCGTCGCGATCCCCACCCCGCCGAGCCGCGAGATGCGCCCCTGATGCTTGCGCCGCCCACCGGGCGTATCAGCCAGGCCCCAACGCAGCCCCAACCGGCCCGCCAGCGGGGTGACGAGCAGCGCCAGCAGGCAGGCCGTCACGCCCACGGCCAGATAACGCGGCCCGTAGCCCTCCCACATAGCGGCAGCTACGCCCTGCACATTCGCCGCAGCGCGTGCAAGCTACCCGGTGCCGAACTGCCGGTCGCCCGCATCGCCCAGCCCCGGCACGATGTAGGCATGTTCGTTGAGATGGTCATCCACCACGGCCAGGTGGATGGGCACATCGGGATGCGCCTCGGAAAGCCGCTGCACGCCCTCCGGCGCGCCGATCAACCCCATGAACTTGATCCGGTTCGCGCCCCACTCCTTGAGAATGTCCACGGTCTTGACGGCGGAGCCGCCCGTTGCCAGCATGGGATCGAGAATCAGGCAGAGGGAGACAGTGGGATGAATGGGCAAACGGTTGTAGTAGGCCACCGGGCGCAAGGTCTGCTCATCGCGGAAGAGGCCGATGTGCCAGACCTCGGCGAAGGGGATCATCTCCCAGATGCCCTCGACCATACCCAGCCCGGCGCGCAGGATGGGGATCAGGCCGACGGGTTCCTTGAGCTTGAAGCCCGCCGCCTCCGAAAGCGGTGTCTGCACTGTGGCGGGCGAGATCTCCAGGTCGCAGGTGGCCTCGTAGGCCAGCAGGAGTGTGATTTCGCGGATCAACTCGCGGAACTGCTTGGGATCTGTTTTCTTATCACGCAACAGGGTCAACTTGTGTTTCACCAGGGGATGGTTGGAGATGTGTACTGTGGCTGGAAAATTCATCGTTTACCTTCCTCCAAAAAAGTTTTAGGCGGAGGCTCTGCACCTCCAAGCCGGAGGCATTGTACTCACAGGATAGAGATTGTCAACAGCAACAGGGTTTCTCGCTACCGCATCCAGTAGGCGATGAGCGCCTCCAGGGTTCCATCTGCTTGCATCTCCTGCAAGATGGCGTCCACGGCTTCGATCAGCGCCGCATCTGCGCGCCGCGCGGCCACCACGTAACGCTCATCGGTGAGGGGCGGATCGAGGATGCGCAGCGGCGCGCCCGAAAGTCGCGCTTGCTGCGCGGCGATGTTGTCAACGATGACGCCGTCCACTTGCCCGGCGACGAGCGCGGCCACCGCTTCCTCGGCGGTGTCCCAGGTGAGGATCACGGGCGGCGGCGCGAGCAGGGCCTCCAGGCGCAGCGCCTCCATGTGCCCCTCGGTGCCGAAGACAGCGCCCAGTCTGCGCCCACTCAGGCCCTCCAGCGCGTCAATGGTGGCGGTCTGTTGTACCATCAGCACCGCGCCGGCGTTGAAGTACGGCTGGCTGAAGGCGAAATCCCGACTGCGCGCCAGATCGGGGTAGAGCGCCGAGATGATGAGGTCGGCGCGATTGACGGTCAGCGCATCGTAAAGGCCATCGTAGCTGGTGGCGACGAAGTGCGCTTCCACGCCCAGCCGCGCGGCGATTTGGCGCGCCAGGTCCACATCCAGCCCCATGAGGACGCCCCCGCCATCCACGAACTCAAACGGCGGGAAGCTGGGGTCCATCGCAATCCGTAAGATTCCCGATGCGCGCACTCGCGCGACCGCGTCGGGTTGGCCGGCGCAGCCCGTCAGCAACAGCGCGAGCAGCGCCAGCCATAGCATCAGCCAGCGCGGGAGTGGGAGTACTCGCCTCACCACCACGTCAGTTGATTTCAGACCACTTCGTCCGCTCATCGGCAGGGGGTGTCTCGGCGCGCTTCTCAACTGCTGACAGCAGATCGCTATGCTCCGACAACACGCGCGCGATTTCGCGCTCGACCATATCGCTGAACATCAACAGCTGGATCAAGTCCGCCTCGCCCTCAGGATCATCAGCCTCAGAGCGCCAGCGCCACAGCTCCTCCAGAACGTAATTGATGTGGCGCAGATGGCGCAGGAAGCCGCGCATCACCTCGGTTTCGGAAGCCTGGCGCGCGCGCAGCTTGACCTGCACCCCAGGGAAGATGCCCAGGGCTTCCAGTTCCGCTTCGAGATCGCTCATCAGTTCCAGCGGTTCTTCGAATTCCTCCTGGAGGACCTCGAAACGTTCGTCGTTGGACAGCAACCACTGGAAGGTCGGCAGGTCTGTCCAGACCATCAACCCTTCCGCAGTCAATTGCTGATAGAGATAATGTATTGGGATGTAGACTTCATCGCTGGCGGCCATGATCGCCGCGACGCGATTGGTAATCGGATCGCTCATAGTTTCTCCCACAGTATAGATCGTCGCAGTGTATCAGGACGATAACGTATAGCTGCCTCCCACTTCGAGCACCACCGGTTCCGTCTCTGTCTCCGCGCGGACGCGCTCCGCCCAGGCGTGCGGGTCCTGGGAGATCAGCGCCCAGGTCTCGTAGTGCATGGGGATGACGAGGCGCGGGCGCACCAGTTTGACCGCGCGCAGCGCATCATCCGGCCCCATCGTGTAATTGTCGCCGATGGGGAGGAGTGCCACATCCACGCCCTCGTCGCCGATGAGCTGCATCGAGCTGAAGAGGCCGGTATCGCCCGCGTGGTAGATTTTCTTGCCCGCCGCGCTGATGAGCACCCCCGCAGGCATCCCGCCGTAGCTGCCATCCGGCAGCGAGGAGCCATGCACGGCGATGGTCAGCTTGACGTAACCGAAGGGGTAGTGGAAGCCGCCGCCGATGTGCTGCGCGTGGACGTTTTGGAGACCCTGCCCCCGCAGCCAGCGGGAGATCTCCGCATTGGCGATGACGATCGCGCCGGTGCGCTTGGCGATGGCGACCGTGTCGCCGATGTGGTCGCTGTGTCCATGCGTCACGATGATGTAGTCCGCGGCGACGGTCGCCGCCGTGACCGGCGCTACCGGGTTTCCCTCGAAAAAGGGATCAATGAGGAGCGGGGTTCCCTCGATATCTACTCCCCAGGTCGAATGTCCGTACCAGGTCAATGTAATCATAGTGTCCTCCCTACTTCTTACCGTGTTCTCGCATGAATTTCAATGTATCAAGAATGCGCTGCTCGTAGCCGTGGCCTTTGGGCTTGAACCAGCCGCCGGGCACGCCTTCCGGCAGATAGCGCTGGGCCACCCAGCCGGTGGGCGCGTCGTGTGGCGATTTGTACGCCGCGCGCTCTCCCAATGTCCGGTCGTAGTGCTCGCGCAAGGCCCCTTTGAAGACCTGGGTCTTGTCGCGCAGGTAGATGGGCGGCGCTTGATAGCCGTGCTCTTCGAGATAGCGGAGCGCCTGCCAATAGGCCCCCACGCTGTTCGACTTCGGCGCGGTCGCCAGATAGAGCGTCGCTTCGGCCAGATGATATTGTCCCTCCGGTAGCCCCACCCATTCGAGCGCCTGCGCGCAGCCCGCCACCACCGAGATCGCCATCGGCGAGGCCAGCCCCACATCCTCCGCCGCCAGGATCAACAGCCGCCGCATGATGAAGCGGGGATCCTCGCCCGCCTGCACCATCTTCGCCAGGTAGTAGAGCGCCGCGTCAGCATCGGAGCCACGGATGGATTTGATGAAGGCGCTGATGGTATCGTAGTGCTCGTCGCCGGACTTGTCGTATTGCAGCGCCCGCTGCTGGATAGATTCCTCGGCGACTGCGAGCGTGATGTGCCGCACGCCGTTCTCGTCAGGCGGGGTGGATTCGACCGCGAGCTCCAGCGCGTTGAGCGCGCTGCGCACGTCGCCGCCGGCCATCTCCGCCAGATGCGCGAGCGCGTCGGCATCCGCTTCGATGGTCAGCGCGCCGTAGCCGCGTTCCTCGTCGGCCAGCGCCCGCTGCAAGAGCGCCAGAATTTCCTCTGTGCCCAGCGACTCGAAGCGGAAGACCCGCGAGCGGCTCACCAGCGGCGCGATGACGTAGAAGTACGGGTTCTCGGTCGTCGCGCCGATGAGGATGATCGTGCCATCTTCCACCACCGGCAGCAAGCCATCCTGCTGCGCCTTGTTCCAGCGGTGGATCTCATCCACGAGTAGGATGGTGCGCTCGCCGTACATCCCCAACCGTTCCTTGGCCTCCTGGACAACACGCCGCAGGTCGGCGACGCCGTCCAGAACAGCGTTGAGCCGCGCGAAGCGCGCGCGGGTGAGGTTGGCGATGATCATCGCCAGCGTCGTCTTGCCCGTTCCCGGCGCGCCCCAGAAGATCAGCGAGGAGAAGAGCCGGTCGGCCTCGATGGCGCGGCGCAAGAGCCGCCCCTCGCCCACGATCGGCTCCTGCCCCACAAACTCATCGAGCGTGCAGGGCCGCATCCGGGCCGCCAGGGGGGCCTGTTTCTGCAATTCAGTCTGTCGTTGATGTTCAAATAGTTCCATCGGTGCCTCTAGCCCTAGTATAATCGGGTCAGCAAATGAGGCAACTGGCCTATGATTGACAGTTTCGCTCAAAGGTGTAGAGTTGGCAGCGGTGATGGGTAATGGGTGATAAAGTAGCCCATCACCCGTCATTCATATTCTGGAGGCATATCATGACAAAATCTACTACGAATCGTGAAACGCTCAAGGCCTTGCCCCGCAACGTCTGGGCCGTGACCATGACCAGTTTTCTCACCGACATTTCCTCCGAGATGCTCTTTCATCTCTTGCCGTTCTTCCTGGCGAATGTACTGGGTGCGGGGACGGCGGTGATCGGGCTGATCGAAGGGCTGGCGGAGACTACGGCCAGCCTGTTGAAGATCTTCTCCGGGTGGATTTCGGACCGGCTCAAGGCGCGCAAGTGGCCTGCGGTGCTCGGTTACGGCCTATCCACCCTCGCTAAGCCCTTCTTCTTGATTGCCAACAGCTGGGTGGGTGTGCTGGTGATCCGCATGGCCGACCGGGTAGGAAAGGGGATTCGTACCGCACCCCGCGACGCGCTGGTGGCCGATTCCATTGACGAGAAGCATCGCGGGCTGGCCTTCGGCCTGCACCGGGCCGGCGACACCGCCGGAGCGATGATCGGCACGTTGATCGCGGCCTTCATCCTGTGGCGCACGCCGCAGGGGGCAGGGGCGCTCACCCGCGAGATCTTCCAGAGCGTCGTGTGGTGGAGCATCATCCCTGCTGTGCTGGCGGTCATCGCGCTGGCTGTCGGCGCGCGTGAGGTGACGTTCAAAGAAAAGGGCGCGCCTCAGCTCTCGCTCGCGGGCTTCGACAAGCGTTTCTACTGGTTCCTGGGCGTCATCGTCCTCTTCACGCTGGGTAACTCTTCGGATGCCTTCCTGCATCTGCGGGCGCAGGAGCGCGGGCTTGATCTGGTGCAGATTCTGTTGATGATCGCCACCTTAAACCTGGTCTACACGGTGGTTTCCGGCCCGGCGGGCGCGCTATCGGATCGCGTGGGGCGGAGGCGAGTCATCGTTATCGGTTGGTTGGTGTACGGGCTGATTTACCTCGGCTTTGCGCTGACCAACGCCGCGTGGCACCTGTGGGTGCTCTACGCGCTCTATGGCGTCTACTACGGCATGGTGGAAGGCACGGCGAAGGCGCTGGTGGCCGACCTGGTGCCTGAGGCGCAGCGGGGGACCGCCTATGGCGTCTACAACGCCGCCGTGGGGATCGCCGCGCTGCCGGCCTCGGCGATAGCCGGTATCCTGTGGCAGAGCATCAACCCGGCAGCGCCCTTCTACTTCGGCGCGGCGCTGGCATTGATCGCATCCCTGTTGATCTGGCGGGTTCTGGCAAAGGCGTAGGGACATCAGCGGGCGGCTGTGATTGGGCCGCCCGCTGATGGATTGGGACCGCTTCAGGATTGCGCGGCCAACAGTTGCGTGAGCAGGTCGCTGCCGGGCGGCACCAGGGTCAGTCTCCCCGCGCCTTCAAGGATCTTCTGCATCTCCAGAATCTCGAACATAGCGGCGGCCACTTCCGGGTCGGCGGCGATGCTTTGGAGCGCCTCACCAACGATACGCGGGCGCGTCGCTGCGGCCCTGGCGAACTCGACAGCGGCCTGACGCTCGGCGGTGCTGGCGATGATGCTGACCTGGTTCGCGCCATCCTGCTTGATGGCAGCCGTCACCTGCCGCAAGCGGTTGACAACCTTCGCTTCAATCTGCTGGATCATGCTGAGATCGCGGAAATGCACCTTGCGGATGTAGATCGAGCCGAGCTTGTATCCCCATTCTTGGGAGCGCGGCGTGACCTCCTCGCGCACGGTGCGGCTCATCGTGTGGCGATCCACGAGCATCTGATCCAGCGGTAGATTGCTCAACGAGCGCACGACGGCGTTGCTGACGTTGGCCGCCAGCGAGCCGCGCGGATCAACATTCTTGAAGAGATAAGCGTAGGGATCGCTGATGTACATCTCGTACCAGATGCCCACCCCCATCGGCGCGCCCTCTTCGGAGTTGACGGGGTTGCTGCGCAGATATTGCTGATCAAGGCGCATATCCAGGACGTGGCGACGGCCCAGCCAGTTGACCAGGAAGGCGGTCGGCCCGATGCGCAAGGGCAGGATGTGCAAGCCCGGTTCGTCGAAGATGCCGATGACCTTGCCAAAAAGCACGAAGACCTGGCAAGTGCCCTCCTGCACAATGGTATACAGGCCCAGCAGACGTAGGAAGAAGAGCGCAATGGGCATGATGATCCACATGGCGAAGAAAGTGACACCTGCTGCGATGATGAATTCGATGAAGGCGTTCATGCTTCCACCTCCCGGACGATGCGTTGGGCGTGTGCGAATAGCCGCAAGCGTACATTGCGCAGATAGGCCGCCAGCGCCCCCGGGCCGCTCTCCCGTAGGGCGTGGAGCTGTTCCGCAAGCGCGGTTAGCGGTTCCACTTCGGCCTGCGCGTTGAGCGTTTCGATCTCCACGGCGCGTTTGGATTGCACAATCTTCTGGTCAGCGGCGGCCTGGGCCAGGCTAATGTCGGATGAGACCTGGTTGTGCGCAGTGTTGATCGCGGCCAGGGCCGATTCCACCTCAGGGGGCGGGTCAATGCCGGTGATGAGCGAGGCATCGAGGATGATGCCGTAGCGGGCGGCGGAGGTGGCGCACTCGCGCTCCATGTGATCGTTGAGGTCGCGCAGGTTCTTGCGCAGGTCGTTGATGGAGACGCCGGTGACGATGCTCATATCGCCATCCTGGATAATCGGTGAGGGCGGCGCTTCGAAGCTGGCGATGCGCTCGCGCAGCACGGAGACGAAGTAGCCCATGACGTGGGAGATGGGGCGCTTGACGCCGAAGAGGTAGGCGTAGAGGTTGTTCTCGGCGATGCGGTAGCGAATCTGCCCGGTGAGGCCGGTGTTGAGCTGATCCTTGGTGACGGCTTCGAGGATGGTGCCGTTCTGATTGGCGCGCGGTTCATCCGGGTCGTAGGCCATGTTCATGATTTGGGTGGCGATGGAGACCTTGTAGACCCGTTCCCACGGCCATCTAAAGTAAGGGCCGCCCGGTTGGATGACGCGCACCACAGGATAATTGTAACGTTTTTTATGCTCCTCCGTGAGCGTCTCACCCAGGGGCGTATCGGCGGTGGTGGCGTTGCCCACCCGCTGCGCCCTCCCGAAGACGGTTTTCACAGCTCGCTCATTTTGATCCACGGTGTAGAGGCTCAGCAGTATATAGCGGAAGAAAAACCACACGCAGAAACCCACGATCATACCCAATAGAATGCTCATACGGTTACACTCCTTTCTTGAGGGGAACGGCGGTTCCCCGTGGCTTGTTGCGCCCTCTACTACTATTGTACACCCAATTTTCCTCAAGGCGATGCGTAAAGTGTCTCATTTGCTCATCACCCGTTACTGTTTTGAGGATGAACAGCACTACCAAAACCGGGCCTTGGGTAAGGCCCGGTTTTGGTAAGATCCAAACGGTTAGCCGCTGCGGAAACTACACCTCAGAGTGCGTGATCGCCGCCTCCAGCAACGCTTGCAAGCGGGGGACCATATCCGCCGGATTGGGATGCAAGCCCTCCAACAGCAGCAGATTGGCGAAGAGCTGTTCGATGCTCATGTCAATACGCGGATCGGCGGCGTCTTGTTCCAGTAACTGGGTCAGATTCTCAATCAAAGCGTGGCGGCGGTTGAGCTCCAAAATCTTGGGCGGAACCTGATAATCCTGCTCCAACAAGCGCCGCACGCGCTGCAAGTCACGGTCGGGGCTATCGCCCGGCGAGACGAGGCGGCACGGGCTATCCTGCAACACCTTCGAGCTCCGCACCTCGGTCACACGCCCACCGAGCACCTCCTGGAAGCGCTGTCGCAACTGCTCGAAAGCCTCCTCCGGCGCGGCATCATCCTCAGCGGCGGTATCCTCGACCGCCTCCGACAAATCCAGCGCGGCATCATCCACGTTCTGCAACGGCTTCTCCTCGAAGTCGCGCAACGCCTGCATCATAAAGCCGTCCAGCGGATCAACGAGGTAGAGCACCTCGAGATCGTGCGCCCGGAAGTAATCCAGGTGCGGGCTGCGCGCTGCCGATGCGAGATCCTCGCCCAGGATGTAGTAGATGGCCTCCTGGTCCGGCGCCATACGGTCGGCGTACTCCGCCAAGGAGATGAGATCATCGCCGGAGCGGGACGAGTAGAAGCGCAGCAGCGGCAGTAGATCGTCGCGCCCTAGCGGATCGGTCGCCAAACCCTCCTTGAGATACGGGCCGAACGCCTCCCAGAACAGCCGATAATCGTCGGGGCGCTCCTCAGCCAGCTCCGCCAGCGATTTGAGCGCGCGATGGGTCAACGCCTTGCGCAGATGGCGCATGGTGCGGTTGCTCTGCACAGTCTCGCGCGAGATGTTCAGCGGCAGATTGTCGGAATCCACCACGCCCTCCATGAAGCGCAGGTACTCCGGTAGCAGCTCCTTGGTGCGCTCCTGGATGAGCACCTTGCGGGAGTAAAGCCGCAGCCCCTCATCGCGCTGTATCCTGAACAGCCCCCGCTCGCGCGAACGCGGCACGTACAGAATGCTGCGAATATGTACCGGGGCATCCGTCACCAGATGGATGTGCAACAGCGGCTCCTCGAAGTCCAGCGTCAGCTGGCGGTAGAAATCAGCGTAGGCCCCCTCCTCCACCTCGCTGGGCGCTTGACGCCACAGCGCGGTACGCTGATTGGCGAGCTTGTCGCGGACATAAATCGGAAACGAGACGTAATCGGAGTGGCGCTTGACGATCTGCTCCAGCCGCCAGGCCGACGCGAACTCGCTCGCGTCCTCTTGCAGCTGCACTTCGATGGTTGTGCCCCGCGTGGCCTTGTCGGCGGGGGCCAGCGTGTAGGAGTTCTCGCCGCGCGAGGTCCACGTCCACGCCTCAGCCTCAGGCTGATACGAGCGCGAGGTCACACGCACCTCATCCGCCACCATGAAGACCGCGTAGAAGCCCACCCCAAACTGCCCGATGATGTCGCCCGGTCGCTGGCCCTCCTCCAAATTCTTGAGGAACGCCATCGCGCCGGAATGAGCAATCGTCCCCAAATTCTCGACGAGCTCCTCGCGGGTCATACCGATGCCCGTATCGGAGACGGTGAGCGTCCGCGCTTCCTCATCGAATTCGATGTGGATAGCGAGCTCCGCATCCGGGTCGAGCACCTCCCGGTTGGTGAGCAGCTCAAACTGGATGCGATGCAGCGCATCCGAAGCGTTCGAGAGCAGCTCCCGCAAGAAAATCTCCCGCTCCGTGTAGAGCGAATGCGCCAGTATGTGCAACAACTGCTGCACCTCAGCCTTAAATGCAAGTTCTTCATTCGTTTTCTCTGCCATCCATGACCTCCTGGAAATCTAAAAATTAGCAAATGCCCACTCTTAAAGCTACCAGAAGAACATTAGAATGGCATTAGCTTTTGTCATTTTTCTCACGTCACAAGCGATATATAATCCGATTGCTGTCCACACTGCAAATAAAGCCAAGGAGATACAGATGCGAACCTTGATCAAAGATGTTACCATCATCACCCTGGACGAGGCCGACCGCATTCTCCCCCGAGCCGAGCTGGCCCTGGAGGATAGGGCCATCGTCGCCGTCGGGGAAGCGCCCGCGGCCTTCGTCCCCGACGAGACAATTGACGGGCGCGAGCTCGTGGCGCTCCCCGCCTTCTTCAACGCGCACACCCACGCCGCCATGACGTTGGAGCGCGGCTGGGCCGAAGACCTCCCCTTCCCCCGCTGGCTCGATGAGAAGATTTGGGTCGCAGAATCGGCCCTCACCGAGACAGATGTCTACTGGGGCGCGGCCCTCGCCGCCGCTGAGATGCTCCGCGCGGGCATTGTGGGCTTCGCCGACCACTACTTCTGGATGGATCAGACCGCCCGCGCTGTGGAGGAATGCGGCATGAAAGCGCTGCTGGCCTGGTGTCACTTCGGCAACGGCGACGAGCAGGAGGTCGGCGGCATCTCCTTCGAGGAGACCGTGGCCTTCGTCGAGCGGTGGCAGGGCGCCGCCGACGGGCGCATCCGCACCACGCTAGGGCCGCACTCGCCCTACA
>Ga0209614_1000675_pt1 | contig 29042 bp, 27 predicted proteins | sample BlaSprsedimmetaG_FD_185484 | JGI IMG/M metagenome (GOLD analysis project Ga0209614, IMG submission 185484) | Hot spring sediment bacterial and archeal communities from California, USA to study Microbial Dark Matter (Phase II) - Blank Spring... ... | reverse complement strand
GATAAAGGCGTACTGTTATTCGGCAGAGTCGGGAGCAGAACCCACACTCAGAGAATTTGTGAGCGGCCGAGCTGGCGATTCCAGAATAACCGCCGCCACGCCCCGGTCTCGCATCGATCTGGGAGTGGCCCAACATCGATGATAAAAGAATATCCGGTTTTACCAAATCGCGGTTCCAGGATGCTCTCCCTGAAATCATCGACATTGATCAGCTGCCGGAACTCATGCCGGTAGGATGTAACCGAGATAATCCAGTCCCAGGGCTCGAAATAGGTCATGTACAAGGCTTTGGGAAAGGGTTCCGCTTCGCCGGGGTTCTGCCATTCATACTCGAGATACCCTTCATGGCGCTTCATCTGCTCCTGCACAAAGGAAAAGTGGGCAAAATTCTTACCCGCAACCTTTGCGTTGGGATGCACCACCGCCACCCCGGCACTGTCGACACAATAGATGTATCCCGTCTCGCCGATGCGCTGGCTGAACAACACCTTCAGGGCTTCTTGTTTGGCGCCGGCTTCGCTGATAGCCCCGGCTTCATACTCCGCGTAAAGGGATTGGACAATTTCCAGATTCTGCTCGGCCACCGCGCGCAGATAATTTTTTATTGAAACATTGGCGGAGGTGCGAACCATACCGAGAATGGCCGCGGTGGAATTCTGCAACTCACTTTCGATATTGAGCTCCACGGTTTTTCGCATCAGGGAGCCGATAAAGGTGGTGCACAGCAACAGCGAGGCAACCACCACCAACGAATACCCACCCCATAACTTCGGTCGAATGCCCAGATTCCGGAAAAAGCCCACGATCGGTTTCACCATCATTACCCTTAGGCCGAAGAAGAAGCTCATGGCTGCGCCGCGAAGACGCCCTTTTCTCCGTCGATTATCGGCAAATTACCGGCTGCGCCGGGCGCGGCTTTCCCGCATTGTCGCCGGGCCGGCCTTTGGCCGACCGCCGCCACGAGCGGGAGAGTGAAGTCTCAGACAACCCCCGGCCGGCGGCGTCAGGAACGCGCGGCGGCGACCCAGTTAAGAGCGGCCTCGGGACAGGAGGAAAAATGCAGATGAACATAGCTGGCAAAGACATTGTTTTTTCTGACGCCGCCGGGCGTTTCCCGGCCGCCGCGGTCTTTTTGCCGGAAAAAGGGCGCGGGCAAGGAGCCGGGAGCCATCTCGGACCAGTGAAATTCATGGCCGCGCAAAACCGTGCCCGCCGGACCGAAGAGGCTTTCGTCCAGGGTCGTGATCTCGCGATAACCCAGGGCCTTGAGCGAGTCCCGCATGGTCGCGTGCCCATCCAGAACCCCGCACATGGGAAAGGTCCGGCCCTGACTATCGGTCAGCGACCGCCCCAGATACATGAAGCCGCCGCATTCACCGTAAACCAGCCCCCCGCCGGCCGCAAACCGCTGAATCGCGGCGCGCATCTTCTGATTAGCGGCCAGTTCGGCGGCGAAGACCTCTGGAAAACCACCGCCGAGATAGAGCGCCGCCACATTCGACGGCAGGTCTTCGGCGCTTATGGGGGAAAACTCAACCAACTCAAAACCGGCCTCCCGAAGCCGATCGAGGTTATCAGGATAGTAGAAATGAAAAGCCGAATCCCGGGCTAGGGCCAACCGCACCCGTGGTTTCCGGGGCCGGTCGGCCGCGACGGGGGCCCGCGTCGGGCGCGGACGCCGAACCAGTTCCAGCAACCGGTCGATCGCGAGATAGGTTTCCGCGCCGGCGGCCAGCTCGGCAAACCATTCCTCCGACTTGTTGTTTTCGAGAAAAGGCACCAGGCCAAGATGGCGCTCCTCCAGGCCCCAGGCCGCGATTCTCGGTAAGGCTCCAAGCAGCGGCGGCAGGCCGGCCCGTTCCAGGGCTTCGGCCAGAATCCGGCCATGCTCCGGACTGCCGACCTGATTGGCGATGACGCCGACGATCTGAATCTCGCGATTGAATTCGCAAAAGCCCTTGACCAGGGCGGCAATGCTGCCCGCCATGCCCCGGGCCTCGACCACGAGAATAACCGGCAAGTCCAGCAACCGGGCGCAATCGGCGCTGCTGCCCGCCAGGACGCCGGGGGCGAAGCTGTCAAAAAGCCCCATCACCCCTTCAACCACGGCCACATCGGCCTGGGCGCCGGCCCGGGCGAAAGAATCGCGCACGCTCGCCTCCCCCATCATCCAGGTATCGAGATTGATCGACGGGCAACCGGCCGCGCGTTCGTGAAAGGTCGGATCAATATAATCGGGTCCGCATTTATAAGGCTGCAGGCGATAGCCGCGCTGCCGCAAGGCCCGCAACAGGGCCAGGGTGATAGTGGTCTTGCCGCTGTCGGAATGAGTCGCGGCCAGGCAAAAAGCGGAAAAATCAGTTTTCGGGGAAATATTTTTCACGATAACCTCGGCGATCATAAAGATTACCCCGGCTGATGACCGAGGTCGCGTTACCTATAATAATCAATGAATTCATGTCAACCCTTTCCGCCGGAAAATCGGCCAGCGGCCCGAGCCAGCGCTCTTCATCCCGACGGCTGACATTTTTCAGCAAGGCCGCCGGAACCTCCGGCCCCCGCTGCCGGACAAAGATCGCCAGGGCCTGCTGCAACAGCTCGCGACGCTTTTTCCCCGCCGGGTTGTAAAGGGCGCAGGCCAGTTCGGAGAGCGCCGCCGCTTCCAGATTTTTAACAATCACCGCGGTCGGGGTAAGCAGATCGGAAAGACTGAGAATCACACAGCCGTTGGTCAGAGGCGAGCCCAGCGCGGCGGCGGCGGCGAAAACCGCACTCAGACCCGGCACGACCTCAATCTCGACTCCGGCGAAAACCGCCTCTCGATCCCGCAGTTCATAGAGCAGACCGGCCATGGCGAAAATGCCGGGATCACCGGAACAGACCACGCCGACATCACTACCCGCAGCGGCCGCCGCCAGGGCCCGGCGGCAACGCTCGACCTCGGCTCCCATGCCGCTGCGAATCACCTTTTTGCCGACCAGCAGATCGTCGATCTGATCCAGATATTTCCCGTAACCGACCACCACCGGGGTTCGAGCCAGAGCGGCCAGGGCGGCCGGGGTCATCAGCCGGCGCTCACCCGGACCCAGACCTACCACATACAACGTTCCGTTTCCCGACATTTTATCATCCCATGAGCCCATAAAAATCCCTTACGACCTTTCCATCCAGGCCAGCGCCAGGGTCAGGCTGGTAAATTTCTCTTTTTTGGCAACAAGCTCGCCGCCCCCCGCCAGCAGGGCAGCGGCTTCGGCCACCGAATATACCCCAATCTTTTCATGCACGGCCAACGATGGGCTCGGTACTCGAACCCGGCTCAATTCACTGATTGAAAAAAAGATTATTTCAAGTTGCAATCGCCGGGCCAGTTCAAGCAGGCCGGCTTCGTCCCGCTTGATCTCACAACTGGCGAGGACCGCCAATTGCCCCCGACGGCAGCCGTGCCCGGCGAGAAAACCATTCAGGGCCCGCTCTAGTTCATCCGCGCCGACCCCACGCCGGCAACCAAGGCCAAGTGCCAGTTTCATAATGTTGACCGCGAGCGTAACACCAGAATCTCCACGTCGTCCGGGCCGGCCCAGTCCGGCGGCGGATCAAGGACCACCGCCAGGCCGGCCTGAATTTCCGCCGGCTCGCCCAGCCGCCGCAGGTTGACCTGCGCGGCGTAATAGCGCTCGAATACGGCCTCGGGAAGCAGCAGGTCAAGCGGCCGGGCTTCGAGCAGGGCGGCATTGAAAATTTTAATCCGGCTCGGATTTTCGACCCGCCAGCCGGAAAGGGCCGCCAGTTCATCAAAGGCCATCAGGTCCCGGCTGTCGGTGGCCGTGGTAATCACCGCCTCACCTCCGGTGATTCCGGCAATGCGGCGGGCCAGCCGATTGGCCCCGGCGATATGACCGCCAACCAGGCTGATCACCCGACTGCCGTTTTCAGCACAAACCACGACCGCCGGATCGCAGGTTTTATTCTTGAGCAAGGGCGCAATCTGGCGCACGGCGATTCCCGCCGCCGTGATGAAAATATGACCGGCGTAGCCCGCCCAGTTTTTTTCGACCAAAGCTCCAAGCCCGCTCGCCGCAAATGAAGTTTCTCCCGCCCGGGGTGACCCCAGGCGCTCGGGGAAAAAAACCTCGGCCGGGGACAAGCCCGCCGCAATTTCGCGGGCCTTTTCCCGACCTTCCCGCGAAAGCGCGTACAGGGCCACGCGACCGGCAAAATAATGATCGGCCCGCAAGCTGCGATAACCATGGGAAAAATCCTTGTCATACAGCCGGGACAGTTCTCCGGAACGTTCCAAAACCCGCCCGACGATCACCAGAGCCTGACGCGCGATGCCGGCCGCCCTGGTTCTTTCGGCCAGCTCGACCAGCCGGGAACGAACCAGCTTCTGATTGGGCCAGCTCGCCCGATAAACCACGGCGGCCGGAGTGGCGGGAGCGAGCCCGGCCGCCAGCAGTTCGGCCACCAGGGCTTCGAGATTGCCGGCGCTCAGAAAAAAAGCCAGGGTCGCGCCGGTGGCCGCAAAAGCGGCCACCGTTTCACGCTCAGGCATCGACGTACGCCCGTTCGTCCGGGTCAGAATCAGACTCTGACTTAAACCCGGCATAGTCATTTCGCACTTGAGCGCGGCGGCGGCGGCGAAAACCGCGCTGACTCCGGGAATGATTTCGTAATCGATACCAAGCTCATCGAGCCGGTTCATCTGTTCCGAGATCGCCCCGTACATGGCCGGATCGCCGGTATGCAGCCGGACCACGCCCTGACCGGCGGCCACCGCTTTGCGCATCAAAGCCACCACCTCGTCCAGATCAAGCCCGGCACTGTCCACCAGACGGCATTCCGGCCGGCAATGCCGCAACACCTCGGGATTGACCAGGGAACCGGCATAAATCACCAGATCGGCCCCCTCCAAAGCCCGGGCCGCACGCAGGGTCAGCAGATCCGGCGCTCCGGCCCCGGCCCCGGCAAAAATCACGCTCTTGTTCATAAGCCGATCTCCTTGACAAAAACAAACAGGTACACCGGGTTGTCGCTTTTCATGAAACGATAACGTCCGGCCAGGCCCGTCAAGCGGGAAACCGCGATTTGCACGGCCTCACGACAAGCCTCCGGCCGCCAGGCGATCAGCTGCTGCAAAGCCTCCATGGTCACTGCGGCGACCACCATCCGGCCTCCGGATACAAGGGCGGCAAAGGCCTGTTCCATAATCAGCGGCAGCTGTTCGCCGCCCCCCCCGATAAAGATTCGTGCCGGCGGCGGCAGAAGTTTCATCCCGGCCGGAGCGGAGCCAAGGCTTATGCCGTAGTTGGCAAGCCCCAGTTTCTGCATGGTGGTCCGAATCCGCGCAACCCGCTCCGCTTTTTTTTCGAGCCCGAAAACCCGCATTTCAGGACGCAGGCCGGCGGCCTCCAACCCCACCGAACCACTGCCGGCGCCGATATCCCAAAGCACTCCGCTCGGCGGCAGACGCAGCTTGGCCAACGCCGCAGCCCGAATTTCCGGATGGGTGATCAGGCCGTTTTCCGGAGCAAAAAAAGCGTCTTCCAGGCCCAGGGCCAGAAACGGTCGCTCCGTCCCCGCCTCATCTTCCAGCAGCACCAGAAAAGACAGCGGCCCGCAGGCCAGGGCCGCAATCGCGGCCAGATTCGAGGAAACGATCCGCTCTCCGGCCAGCCCCAGATTTTCAGCCAGCACCGCCGGACGCCTTTCCTGCTCCGGAAAAATCTCCAGCAGTTCGGCCGCCAGGCGCGCGGCATTCCGGCGGCCGCCCCCATAAACCACGGCCAGCCGGGCGCTGATGATTTCCCGGGCGGGCAGCGCGCCCCCCTGATGTAAACTGAAAAAACGGGCCGCCTCCCAGGGCTTTTGCAGAAAGGCAAACAAACCCTGAAAAGCGGTCGGTCCGGGAATGATCCGCAACGCAAAATCCCGGCGCCGCTCCGCCGGCAAGCGGGCGAAGGTACCGCCGATACCATGAAACAGGGCGTCGCCCGAAGCCAGCACCAGAATCCGACGGCCGCGCGCGGCCAGTTGACACAGGGTCGCGACCGCCTTGGCGCTGTCGGCCGCGAGCACCACCTTTTCCCCGGCAAACGCCGCCAACGCCGACAGCAAAGCGCGGCCGCCGGCCAGAACCTCGATTCCGGCAAAAATTTCATCCTGTAAGGCGGGCAGGTTTTTCAGCCCGGGGCCGCAGGAAAGAATGGTGATGCTTCCGTTCATCAAAAAACCTGTCTCACTTAAAATACTGTGTTTAAACAACGGCAACGGCAACCTGAGCCCGCAGGCTCGCGCCCGGAAGATAAATATCAGGAACTTCCCCGGTCCAGCAGCAGCCTGCCCTCGAAATCAAAGAGCAGCAGACGCAGGTGCAAAGTCGGAAACCAGTCCCGCAAAACCCCGAGGGCCCGCTCGACCAGCCGACCCAAACAGGCTTCAAGCCGGGCCGCGGGAATCAGTTCCAGGGCCTGACGCACGGCCGGACAAGCCGCAAGTTTTGCCGCCGTTGCCGCATCGCCGCCGACCGCGAGAAAAGCTTCGACCAGCGGAGCCAGGGTCTGGTCGACGTTGGCGGCGTGCGTGTTATGGTAAGCGGCGGCGTATTTGCAGAGCTTGCCCGGCATGCAGGCAATGACCACCTGCGTCAGGCCTTGTGCTTGCGCCGCCCGCAAGCTGTCGTAAATAAAATCCCCGATCCTGACAAAACAGCTTTCGTCAAGTTCCGGCAGCCGTTCGGCGGCCGCTCGCAGCGTCCGGCCGCCGGTGGTCAGCACCAGCCGCTCGCCCCCGGCCAGGGCCAGGGCCCGGACCAGAACCATGATGGTTTTGACATAGGCCTTGTGGCTGTAAGGATAAACGATGCCCGAAGTTCCGAGGATGGAAATGCCTCCGACGATCCCGAGCCGGGGGTTCAGGGTCCTTTGGGCCAGCCGTCCACCCTCCGGCACCGTGATGGTCAGCAGACCCCATTCCGGCGTTTCACCGAAACCAATCCGGGCGAGGTTGGCGGCCAGCATCTTCCTCGGGCCCGGATTGATCGCCCAGTGGTTTTCCGCGCAGTCCAGCCCCGGCCGCCGGCAGAGACCGACGCCGTCGCCGCCGCGCAGAATCAGATGAGCGCGACCGATTTCAAGCAGGTAGTCATGCGGCCCCAGCGCCGCGGCGGAAACCGGAAGATACTTCGCCAGAATCAAGGCCTTATCGGTGACATCCGGATCATCGCCGCCGTCCTTGACGACCGCGAATTCGGCCCCGCCCCGCCAGTTGGTCGCAATCGCCCGCCGCCGACCATCCGGAAAACACAGCTCCACAACCGCCGGGATTTCTCCCCGCCGGGATCGCAGATAAGCCGCAACACCGGCGGCGGAGGCCGCCGCCCCGGTCGTGAATCCGCAGCGCAACGAAGACTTCACCTCACTTAAACTCCGACTTTGAAAATCACCGCTCCGGCCCGGGTGCATACCGGTCAGCGCGCTCCCTCAAGTAAAAAAAAGTAACTGGATCGTGTCCCCAGAATGTTCCCCCCAATATCTCCCTGACTGGTCCCTATTCCCAGGATATTCCAGAATCTTCGGCTAGTCACAAAAAAATCTCGCCGTCAGGACAAGTGGTTCTCGATAATGCCGTGCAGGGCGGCCACGGCCAGGGCGCTGCCGCCGCGGCGGCCTTCAACCACAATCTGGGGCAAGGAGGCGGCCGCCAGCATCGCCTTGGCCTCGATCACGTTGACGAAACCGACGGGAATGCCGATCACCAGGGCCGGGCGCAGTCCTTCCTCCTCGGCCAGCTGCACGATCTTCGCCAGCGCCAACGGGGCGTTGCCGATCAACACCACGGCCCCGGCAAGCAGGGGACGGGCTTTTTCCACCGCCGCCAGGGCCCGGGTCGTCCCCCGCGCCGCCGCCGCCAGGGCTACATCGGAATCGGCAATATAACAATGCACCGACGCTTTCTCATAGCAGGGATTGAGCTGACGCAAACGGGCCACGGAAACCCCGCTGCGGACCATGTTGGAATCACAGAACAGGGGCGCGCCGGCGGCCAGGGCGGCAAGCCCCGCCGGGATCGGATCATGGCGAAAACGCAGCTGCTCGATAATGGAAAAATCTCCGGTCGTATGAATCAGACGCCGAGCCACATGCCATTCAGCCGGACTGAAGAAATGTCGCGAAGCCAGCTCATCGATACGCCGAAAACTCTCCCGCTCAATCTCATCACCCGACATCTGCCAGTTTACCTGATTATGCATTTCCATACCTCATGACCGGCGCGTTCAGATATCGACCACTCGAATCTGCAAGCACCAATGCGTCGCCTTCCCCGCGCCGGTTGAACCTTTATAATTTTCGACAGAAAGCTTCATAACCTTTCCAGGCCTCGGACTCGGCCAGGACTCCACCCTCAACATTTAGCAAAAGCTGTTCCAGCTGACGCAAGCCCGGACCCCAAACCCCGGCGGCTTCGGCGCTCTCCGCAGTCCTGGGCTCCGCCACGACGGTCCGCGGCACCGACGCCAGCCCCATTTTCCGCAGGCAGGCGAAAGCGGCCGCATCTTTTTGCGCAAACAAAGCCCCGGAGAAGTTACCCGCCGCCCGCAACAGGGTTTCGAGCAACTCGGCCACGCCGGACCCGTCAACCGCCAGAACGACCAGTTGCAAGCTATTTGCCACCCGCCCGCAAGAAAATTCCCGCACCCCCCAGACCAGTCGCAGCTGCCGCTCCAGCCGAGCTTCAAGCTCCGGGTCAGTTCCCCTGTCGCCGCCTGCGTCCAGCTCCAGCACGTAAACCGTGAGCACCGGCCCGAGACTCAGCATTTCCAGCTGAGGCCTAAGATAATTCCTGATCTCCCGAGCCCGCCGACAGGCTACCCCCTCGGTGCTGACCGCCAGTTGCAGGCCCGGCGCGCCACAGCCGGCCGGCGTAATGAAGTCCCCCTGAGGCCAGTTTTCATCAACCCCGCAGGCCAGGATCCTTCGCGTCCGGGCCAGTTCCAGCAGCCGGCGGTTGAGAACGGCATCGGAGGTCGCCGCGAAACAGAGAAAAACCTCCCGCAGATCGTCGTCGACAAACGGCCGCAGGCTCAGTTCCAGGCGACCCTGCCCGGCATAAGCGGCAATGGCCGCCACGACCTGCGGCGCGACCACGCGCACCCGGGCTCCGGAAAGCAGCAGCCTTTCGATCTTTCGCCGGGCCACCCGACCGCCGCCGACCACCAGACAAAGACGATTTTCCAGTAGCAGATTGACCGGATAACTGATCACCGCCGCGCCCCTGCAGCCAAAAACCCGCGCCTCATTTCAACTCCGCTTGACAATCAGCAGGGAAAGATATTCCTCCGGCCGCGCCAGAATCGCCTGCGGATCACGGCTGACGAATTCACCCTCCAGGGCCAGGCGGCTGCCGTAAAGGATGCTGCAATCCGGCTGCCGGGCAAAATACTCGACCAGGCGATTGCGGTTCTTGTAACTCTTGAGCAGCACCGTGGTCGACTTGGGGGGCAGGTCAAGATTCTCGGGCTCGATCCGGTTCTGCCCCGGCAGGACGCAGAGCCGCTCTTCATCCTCGACCAGCACGGTCTGGGACCGGGCCGCAAGCGCCGCAAAAGAGGTGATGCCGGGGGCGATTTCGCTTTCCAGATTCGGCATTTCCTCGCGCAACAGCGCGAACAGATAGCCAAACGTGCTGTAGGTCGAGGGATCGCCCAGGGTCGCAAAGGCGCAATCCCGGCCCCGGCGCAACTCGGCGGCGATGAGGGCCGCATTGGCGCGCAGCACCGCCCGGCGTTTTTCCCAGTCGCGGGCCATGCTGAACACCAGCTCCCTTTTTTCGGCCTTGACCTGGTCGACAAAATCGACCACCTGACGCGAGACGCTGAAGGCAGAATTGACCCCCACCGCCGTGAAGATCAGATCGACCCGACGCAGGATCTCGACCGCCATCAGGGTCAGATAACGGGGATCACCCGGCCCGATACCGACTCCATAAAATCTACCCGGTTTCATTTTTCAAGTTTTCTCCCTGGCTGAAATTTATCCTCGGCACCTTTGTGATCTTCAGCAAAGATCCCGGCAATCGCTCCCCGGCGCACCCAGACCGACCAGATGAATCCGACCGGCAAAACCATCATTTTTCAAGCCCCTGAAGTTCATCTCCGAAAGCCCTCTGCAGGCACTGCACGACAACCCGGCGCCAGGGCCGACATCCTGCGGCCGGCCGCAATCGACTTTAAGGTTTTTTCGAGCGCGAAGAGCGCGTCCACGAAACCAAAAAATCCCGGACCGAAACGCAATGGTTTCGATCCGGGATTCCCAGTTTTATCCGCATGGATTCGATAAAGCCCGCCTCTGTCCTCGAGAGATGACTTTTTCATGCAGGCAGGTCTTCTGACTTCCGGATCAAGCTACCGGCCGAACCTTCCCAACCTGATCAAAGGTCAGTGGTTATAACGGCTTTCGTCCCCGGTTACAGCGGCGGGCCCGTCCCCGATTTTAACGGGGTTCCCTGTTAGGCTCCAATGGAGCACCTGAATGTTATGTCTTAAACGGCTGCCATGTAGCTTTTTTTTCCCGCCATGTCAAGCGGAAAACCCGGGTGGGAAACCCGGCCCGAGCCGCCTACCCCAGTTTCAGACCATCTTTATCCCGCATCATGCCTTCATATTCTTCCGGGTAGTGTTTTTTCATGCAGGCGGGACAAATCGTATGGCTGAAATCAACCCCCGAATGTTTATGAATGTAATTTTCCAGCTTTTCATAATAACCTTCATCGTTTCTGATGCTTTTGCAGTAGGCGCAGATCGGCAGTATGCCGCGCAGGGTTTTGACTTCGGCCAAGGCTTAGCGGAGTTGGGCCTGGGACGCCAGAAGAGTTTTTTCCATCGCCAGCTTTTCGCCATAGGCTTTCCGCAGGCGGGCTCTGCTGTTGTAGATGTAAATAAAGACACCCGCAACCAGGGCGGCCAGCAGACCGGACAACAGGATAAAGATTTCCGCGCGATTTTTTTGATAAAAGCTTGGCGGGCGATTGATGATTTTGCTTGCCGGCGGCAGGCGCTCGTCTCCTATCTGAAAACGCTTTAACAGCCTGTCGTCGAACATGAATGAATTCGGACTGGGGAAAAGTCCGAAGCCCGGCGCGAAAGCTTTTCCCTGCAGGATTTCCACGGCCAACCGACCCGCCAGAACACCATGGGCAAAAAGATCAATCAGCTTGCCGCCGACGATACCATGACCGAGATTGAACTCCCAACCCCCAAAAATGGGGGCCGGACTAGCGGCGGCCAGAATCAGGTCGAAATTATTTTTCTCATATTTATAGCGCAGCAACTTAAATAAATGCGCCTCGTACTCGTTCCCGGAATATGCCTTCGAGTCCAGATATTCGGTTCTGATGACGGTTTTCGGCAAAGCCCTTTTACCGCCTCACTGAAACCGCTGACGATATCATCGGTTCCCTTGTAGCCCTGATGGTAGGAATTCAACAGAAGGATGGCGCGACCACAGGCAGCAAGACAGAATTAACAACGCTAGTCCCGCACCGAGTCCCCGGTGAAAAGACCTGCCGGTTCCCCCCACCCGTGTTTGACAACGCCGCGAAAGCAGGCGATTAAGAGCCATCATCATAATAAAACCAATCATTTGCCCACAGGTGAACAGGTCGCTTCGCTTCCAGCCCATTACCATAGGGTTTCACCAAAGTTCAACCTTTTTGCCGCCACCCCTTTTAAAATCCTGAAAAACCCGCCTTTTCGGTTTTCCCAAAAGGCGAAACAGTTTGCTCACAACCGGAAAGACATCGATTAAAACTATCGCCAAAGGCAACGTTATCACCGATACATATTTGACATTCCGGACAGAATCTTCTATTTGCCGGCGCAAATCATTTTCCCCATGTCGATCGGTCACCTGTGAATACCCATGCTCTCTTTCGCTAAAAGGTACCCCGCACGCGGCGCGGCGGCGCTGTTGCTGCTGTTAATCTGGTACTCCGTCGCCTTCTATGTGCGCCTCGCCCGCCAGGCGGAATTTCCCCTGCCTCAGGAAACCGCGACCGCATTTCTCCGGCTCCTCGCCAACCAGGATAAAATTCTGGATCACTCCCTCTATGCCCACCTTGGAGCCAGTCTCGAACGCTGGTTCATGGGCTACACCGCCGGGGTGGCCTGGGGTCTCGGACTCGGCCTGGCCGGCGCCATGCTGCCCGGAATGGGTCGTACCCTGGCCCCGTTGATCTCGGTTATTCACCTGATTCCGGGCCTGGCCTGGATTCCCATCGCCATCCTGCTGGTCGGCATCAACCAGCGAACCGCTATTTTACTCATTAGCCTGACCGCCATGCCGCCGGTGGTCTTAAGTCTGCAGCAGGGCCTGAAAGCCACGCCGGAGGAATTCATCATGCTCTCCCGCATGTGCGGCGAAGGCCCCGGACGACGGTTTTTCAAGGTCCAGCTGCCGGCCGCCCTACCCCACCTGATCACCGGGCTGCGGCTGGCCCTGGCCAACAGCTGGCGAGTGGTGGTCGCCTCGGAAATGGTGGTCGGCACCGGCCTGGGACTGGGCTATACGATCATGCAGTCGCGCTGGACGCTCGATTACACGACGGCCTTTATCTGCATCGGCCTGATCGTGGTTTGCGGCCTGCTGGCGGAGCATGGATTTTTCGGGATGCTGGAAAAGGTCACGCTGCGACGCTGGGGCATGAGCCGATGAAGCGCGGCGAGGTTGTCCTCGAACATGTGTCCCACGCTTATCCCGGAAGCGACGGCGCGGTATCGGTTATCGATAACCTTCACGTCACGATCGCACCGGGAGAGCTGTTCTGTGTTCTCGGGCCCAGCGGCTGCGGCAAGACCACCCTGCTCAAGCTTATCGCCGGCTTTGCAAAACCGACCGGCGGCCGCATTCTGGTCTCCGGCGAAAAGGTCACGGGACCGGGACCGGAACGGGCGCTGGTTTTTCAGCAACCCCAGCTGTTCCCCTGGTTGACGGTCGCCGCCAATATCGAGCGGGGCCTGCGCCGCCGTTTCCACCAAACCGCGCCCCGGCGGAAAAAGCTGGTCGAACTGCTCGACCTGATCGGCCTGGAAGCTTTTGCCGACCATTATCCCCATCAGTTATCGGGAGGCATGCAGCAACGCGTGGCCCTGGCCCGGGCCCTGGCCCTGGAACCGGAGGTTCTCCTGCTGGATGAGCCCTTCACCGCCCTGGATCAGCTGATCCGGGAACGCCTTCAGGATGAACTGTTACGCCTCAACCGGGAACTTGGCCGCACTATGCTTTTTGTTACCCACAACACTCAGGAAGCCGCCTATCTCGGAAACCGAATCATGGTTTTATCACAGGGACCGGCCCGCGTCACCCGCCTGCTGCGCATTCCCCTGCCTCATCCCCGTCGGCGCGGCGATGAAAAGCTCTGGCGCCTTGAGCGCGAGCTGTACCTCCATTGCGGCTGCTGCAGCGAAACTCCGGATCTGTATCTGATTCCGGCAAATTCCTCGGAAGGACAAAGTCCATGAAAAAACGCTTCAAGTTACTGCTTCCGGCCACAATTTTGCTGCTGTCGGCAGCACTGTCGGCTTGTGAACCGGCCGTGAACCCCGCCAAGCCGCTGCGCCTTGCCTATCCCAACAAGATTCAGTATCTGCCGATGATGCTCAGTTACGCCGAAAGCGGTCGGAAAGCCGTGAATCAGGTTTCGGCTTTCAGCCCGGTAATCGGCAGCGGCGGCATCGACGCGGCCGAAGCCCTGTTGGCCGGGGAGGCCGAAGTCGGAGCCATGGGCGATGTCCCGGCCCTGATTCTGCTCAGCCGCAGCGATCGTTTTCAGGTCATCTGCGCCTTCATGCAAAGCCCGACCATGCATCGACTGGTGGGTTCGAGCGCGCGCGGGGTCAGGAGTCTCAACGATCTTGCCGGCAAACGCCTGGCGCTGCAGCTGGGTTCCAGCACGCACGGCGCCCTGCTCGGTTTTTTTGCGGAAAGGGGTCTGCAGGTAAACGGGATACTGTTGATCTCTATGTCTCCGAACAATTTCACGGAAGCCATGCTCAGCGGCGCGGTCGACGCCGTCGCCGCTTCCGAGCCCTGGCCCCAGAACCTTCTCGACCGGGTTCCGGGCGCCATGCCACTGGCCACGCTGACCATCAGCGGCAACCATTTCCCTCACGTCCTGATCGCCGAGCGCCGGCTGCTTGACTCGCGCCGACCGGAGCTACGTCGACTCCTGCAACAACTAGCTGCAAGCATGGTTTACATCGCTCAGCAACCACAAGCTGCCGCCGTCAGCGCGGCCCGTTTTACCGGGCGGACGGCGGCAGCGGAAGCCCAGGCCTGTAAGGAACTTATTTTCGCCCTTGATTTTTCCCCGGCCGTCAGCAGCGCCCTGCACCAGACCGCGGTATTCCTGCGGGAGCAGAAAAAAATTAACCAACTTCCGGGGGCGGAATCCCTGCGGCCGATCAAGGACCTGCAACCATGACCTCAACCCTTTTCTCGCCGACCTTCGCCCAAACACCGGCGGCCCTGAAAATTTCCATCAGAACAAGCGCGGTGGGCCGGCTGCTGCTGGGACTTGGTCTCCTGTTGTGGATTCTGGGACCGCCGGCAGTGGTCACGGCCGCAAACCCGAGCCTGGGGAAAACCACCAATTTTTACGGCGACGTGCGCTACCGCCTTGAATATCAGGACAATTTCAACGCCCGTTACTACGGTTCCGATCCACCTTCCGGTTCCGACAGCTTTCTTCTGCAAAGAATCCGGCTCGGCCTGCGCCATAGTTTTTCCGAGAAACTGGAACTGGGCTTGGGAATCCAGGATGCGCGGGCCTTCGGCGTAGACCTGGAGGATGACAAGTTTTACAGTAAAAACCTGGGGCTGACCAATCACCCCTACAAAGACTACGCCGAACCCTATGAAACCTATGTCAAAATCAAAAACATCGGCGGGCAGAACCTGAGCCTGAAAGCCGGACGGCAATCCATCCGCTATGGCGACAACCGCATCTTCGGTCCCGGCGACTGGGGCAATACCGGTCGTTACCACTGGGACGCCGTCCGGCTTGCCTATCGTCGTCAAGCTCATTTTCTCGAGGCGCTGTGGGGCGCGCATATCATTCACGAACCGAGAACCCTGAGTCTCAGACACCGCCATAATCTTTACGGCGGGGCCCTCTACGGCCATTACGAAATCCGCCCCGAATTGATCGTTGAACCTTTTTTCATCCGCAAGTATGACCGCCATGACCATTACCAGGGCGAAAGTGGCGGCGGCGACCGCGACAGCTGGTTTTAAGGCGGTCGAATTTACGGCAGTTTCCCTTCCGGCTTCTATTATGACCTGACCGCAGTCAGAGAGAGCGGCGATTTTGGCCGGGATACAATCGCGGCCTGGGGCGGGCATGTGAAATCAGGCTGGAAGTTCGCCGAGCTGCCGGGAAAGCCCGAATTGAGCTTCGAGTATAGCTACGCTTCCGGCGACGGCGATCCGGAAGACGGGCGGCGCAAAACCTTCAGCGGGGTGTTCGGATCCCGTGACAAAATGTACGGGCGCATCAACCTGTTTGACTGGCGAAACCTCAAAAACAGCCAGTTCAACCTGGAAATATCTCCTTTGCCGAAGCTTTCCCTGCTCGCCGAGTTCCACGATTTCAAACTCGCCGAAAAACGCGACGGCTGGTCTTTGAACCCGTCTTTGTATCGCGATCCCAGCGGCGCCGCCGGAGACGAGGTGGGACGCGAGCTTGATCTGATCGCAACCTGGGAAACCTCAATCACCGGCAAAGCCTTTGCCGGCCGCCTGACCGTCCAACTCGGAGCCTGCCGCTTCTGGGCCGGGAACTTCGCCCAAAAAGTCGCCGCCGACAAAAACGCCAACTGGTTCTTCTGCCAGTTGCAATACCGGATCGACATTCAGCCCTGACCGATAGGCTTCGGAAAAGCGGCGTCACCCTTTCCGGCCATACAATCCGGCCAGACAACATGTAAATCTTTGGGAAAAGCGCCTGGCCGACCATCTAACCCAGGCGAGGCCAACGATCTTTGCCGCCAGGTAAATTTTTTAACCGTTCAGCCCTTTTCAATTTTAATGAACTCGTAACCACCCTTGAAAATCGCAAAACAGAAATTGAGCGTCAGCGATGGAGGGAAATTACCTGAGCACCAGAAACTGAATAGCGACTTCAGACCGCTATCGCGGCCACACATATGTGAAAGTAACCAGCTTTTACCAGCTTACTTGGAAGTTACACTTTTTTTTTGCTTTTTCTGATTTTCGCATTATAATTCAAGGGTAAACGCCTTTCCGGATGCGAACTCAATGGTCACTATCCAGCGGCTTGACCCAGATGATCAATCTGACTCTTTCAGGCCGGCCTGCGACAAGTCAAATTCCGCCTACGCCGGCACGAGGTTGCGGAACGACGGGAGAGCTCAAAATGGAACCCCAGAACGTCAGCCCTGCCAAGCAATCAAACCTTTCCGCGCCACGCAAACCCCGCCCAATAAGCTTTCCGAAAGCCGAAGACTGGCTGGCCCGCCGGCTCGCGAAAGCCGGGGTTTACCTGAACAGTTCCAACCCCTGGGATCCTCAGATTCACAATCCGCAATTCTACCGCCGCGCCTTGTGGGAGGGCTCCCTCGGCGTTGGAGAAAGCTACATCGACGGCTGGTGGGATTGCGAACAACTTGACGAAATGCTCGCCCGCATCCTGCGGGCCCAAGTCGACAAACATATCATCAATAACTGGGCGCTGCTGCGGCTCTGGCTGAAAACCAAACTCTTCAATCTGCAATCGGTCCGGCGCGCCTACCAGGTCGGGAAGAAACATTACGATATCGGCAACGATCTTTTTCAGGCCATGCTCGATCCCACCATGAGTTATTCCTGTGGCTATTGGCATAATACCCGCGACCTCTACGAAGCGCAACTGGCCAAACTTGATCTGGTCTGCCGCAAACTGGCCCTCAAAGCGGGCGAGTCGGTACTGGATATCGGCTGCGGCTGGGGCAGCTTCGCCGAATACGCGGCCCGCCATCATGGCGTCAGGGTTACCGGCATCACCATCTCCAGGGAGCAGAAAAAACTGGCGGAACAACGTTGCGCCGGGCTGCCGGTCGACATTGAAATGATGGATTACCGGAGCCTGGAAGGTAAATTCGACAAACTGGTTTCAATCGGCATGTTCGAGCATGTCGGTCCGAAAAACTACGATATCTACATGCGCACGGCTCATCGTCTGATGCAAGATGACGGACAATTTCTACTGCATACCATCAGTAACGAGGTTTCGCAGGTGGGCACCGACCCCTGGATCCAGAAATATATCTTTCCGAATGGCAACCTGCCTTCACTGACCCAGCTGAGCAAGGCCTGTGAACCTTATTTCATCATTGAGGATGTTCAGAACCTCGGGCTTGACTATGACCGCACCCTGATGGCCTGGTACCACAATTTCGATCAGGCCTGGCCCCACCTGAAACCAAGCTACGACCACCGTTTCTACCGGATGTGGACCTATTATCTGAAAACCTGCGCCGGAGCCTTTCGCAGCCGCACCCTGCAAGTCTACCAGCTGGTTCTGCGCAAACGCCTGGCCACGCTGCAACGTTATCACGCCCCCCGTTAGCCGCTCCTCCGCCGGCGCCGAAGACAGCGCGTTTCATCCTTTGAGCGAAACGATTTCCGAGGTGACATCGTAATTTTGGAACCTTTGGCCGCGAGCCTCCCCTCTGCAAAGCTCGCCCCGATCCATGCCCCGGCTGCCGCCGCCCCCAGTCGATCAGTCGCGTGACCACTTCACAATTGAATGCGCACCCCTTTTGGCCTCATACCACGCCCTTTATTTATTCTTTACATTAGTTTTGTAATCTGCAATGTAAAACACAGAGAAATGTTTACTTTCCATCAAGAGAGTTTGGGGAATAATCATGTGTCGAAAGAAGATCAAAATCGTGGTTGTCGAGGATGAAACCGACATCCGTGAGGTCCTGGCCTACAATCTCGAGCGCGAAGGCTACCAGGTGGCGACGGCCTCCGATGGCGAACATGGGGTACAACTGATCCGCGAGCTGCTGCCCGATCTGGTGCTGCTGGATCTGATGCTGCCCGGTCTGGACGGTCTCCAGGTCTGTAAGAGAGTAAAAAACGAGGAGCAGACCCACGATATTCCGATTATCATGGTTTCCGCCAAGGGCGAGGAAAGCGACATCGTTCTCGGCCTGGAGCTGGGCGCCGACGACTACATCACCAAACCTTTCAGCACCCGGGAACTACTCGCCCGGATCAACGCGGTCCTGCGGCGACGGGAACCCGGCAATCCGACCGACCCTGGAGAAAGCATTCGCCGCGAAGGCGTTGAAATCGACATCAAGCGCCATGAGATCAAGGTGGATGACAGTCCGGTTCCCTTTACCCTGACCGAGTTTAAACTGCTCCATTTTCTGGCCGGCCATCCAGGATGGGTCTTTACCCGGGATCACCTGATCAGCCGGATCATGGGAGAAGATAATTTTGTCGTCGACCGCAATATCGATGTTCATATTCAGGCGGTCCGCAAAAAACTGGGACGGCATCGCCATCTGATTGAAACCATTCGGGGCATCGGCTATCGTTTCAAGGATCATAACGAGAATTGATATGGCTCTTTACAAATCCAGACTCCTGTGGAAAATCAACACGATTTTCGTGACCATTACCCTGCTGGCGGCCCTGATCGTCAGCGCCTTCAGCGCCTATCTGATCAAACGAAGCACCCTGAGCGAGGTCGAAGAAAACCTGGGTGAGAGGTGCGCCATGCTCGGTGAACTGGCCCTGCCGCTGCTGCGCGGCGGCGAGGTCGCCGAACTGCAGGCAAAGGTTCTGGCCCTGGGCCGGGAAATTCATACCCGCCTGACCATCATCGCTCCGGACGGAACTGTCGCGGCCGATTCCGAAAAACAACCGGAAAGCATGGAAAACCATGGCGACCGACCGGAAATCACAAAAGCCGCTCTCTATGCCCAGGGGGTCGCCACCCGTCTGAGCGCCACCCTGAGCACCGACATGATGTATCTGGCCCGGGCCATTCGCCATCAACAGCAAATCATCGGTTATGCGCGAACCTCCCTGCCGCTGACCGTCATCGACCAACGCATCAAGCAGAGCCGTAAAGCCATTGTCCTGGGAATCGGGGTGGTGGCGCTGCTGACCCTGCTTTCCGGTTTTTTGCTGGCGCGTTTTTTCATCCAGCCGCTGGTAACCATGACGGCCATGGCTGAAGCCCTGGCCGCCGGCGACCTCAGCCGGCGGCTGAAACTTAGACGCCGCGACGAAATCGGCCGTCTGGCCCGCAGTTTCAACCAGATGGCGGAAAATTCGCAACAACGCATCGCGACCATTGAATTCGATCGGAAAAAACTAAACGCGATTCTTTCCGCCATGACCGAAGGGGTGATCGCGGTCGATCACCGGGAAAACATCATCCACATCAACCAGGCCGCGGCGGCGCTGCTGGGAACTGACACCAAATCGACCATGGGGAAACCGATCTGGGAAATCACCCGTCTGCCGGATCTTTTCAACATTATCAGCGAAGCCCGCAAAAGTGTCGGTGAAGTCAAAAAAACCATGAAGATCTCACACGGCCTGCGCGAGCGGATCATCGAAATGCACGCGGCGCCGTTGCGGGACGGCCAGGAGGAGATTGTCGGCGCCATGGTGGTCATGCTGGATGTCTCGGAACTGCGCCACCTCGAAACCGTGCGCCGTGATTTCGTCATCAACGCCTCCCATGAATTGAAAACCCCGATCACGGCGATCCGGGCCCTGACCGAAACCATGCTCGACGATTTCTCCGGCATGGACGATCGCACCAAACTGTCCTTTCTCAACAAGATCAGCAATCAGTCCCTGCGGCTGACCGCCATCATCGTCGACCTGATGGCCCTTTCCCGTTTTGAACTGGAAGATGAATGGAATCATCGGACCCCGGTCGATGTGGGTCGCCTTCTCGACGACTCGGCTCAATCCTTAAGTCCCGCGGCGGAAAGCAAAAACATCACGGTCAAGATCTGCAAGATCGAAAAAAACCTGGAGATTGAGGGCGACGAAAACGCCCTGCTGCAGGCGGTCACCAACCTTCTCGACAACGCCATCAAATACACCCCGGAGGGCGGCCGCGTCGAGCTGCGCCTGCGCGGGGACAGCCGCAACGCCATCATCGAAGTCGCCGACACCGGCATCGGCATCGAGCCGGAAGACCAGGAAAGAATTTTTGAGAGGTTCTACCGGGTCGACAAGGCGCGTTCACGCGAGTTGGGCGGCACCGGGCTGGGTCTTTCGATTGTCCGCCATATCATTAAATCCCATAAAGGCCGGGTCCGGGTTGAAAGTCGTCCCGGCGCCGGCAGCACCTTCATTATCAACCTGCCGCTGACCACCAATGAAAACGGAGATAACAACTGATGTCAATGCACCTGGAAAGAGAACTCGACTACCTCAACAAAGAACTGCTGGGAATCGCGGCCATGGTCGAAAACGCCACCGACAAGGCCTTGGTCGCCCTGGTTGAACGCCGACCCGAACTCGCCCGCGAAGTTATCGATGAAGATGACCTGATTGATCACAGAGAGGTTCGCATCGAGGAAGAGTGTCTGAAGATCCTGGCTCTGCACCAACCGATGGCGACCGACCTGCGTTTTGTCGTCACCGCGTTGAAAGTCAACAACGATCTCGAAAGGGTGGGCGATCTGGCGGTCAATATCGCGGAGCGGGCGCTTTATCTTTCGAGCAAGGAAATGCTCGCGGTTACCCTTGATTTTCCCGAGATGTCCCGAGAAGTCATGAAAATGCTCAAAGCCGCGCTCGACGCCCTGACCAGCCGGAATACCGATCTGGCGCGCGCGGTCATCGCCGGCGATGACCTGATTGATAATTTTAATCGCCAGATGTACGATTCCCTGCAACAGCTCATGCAGGACAATCCCACCACGATCAAGAGATCCCTGCATCTGCTCTCCGCTTCCCGTCATCTCGAAAGAATCGCCGACCTGGCGACCAATATCTGCGAAGACCTGATTTACATGGTAGAAGGCGAGGTGATTCGCCACCGTCCTTCCGACTATCTACAGGATGAAAGAAAACGCTTAAAGAGCTGATAATGAACCATGCGGCACGGCTTTTTCGGCGGTTTTTCGAGAAGCCGCGCTCTTTCTTCCGCTCAAGACTCGGCTTTACCAAAACCAGCGCCGACAACTAAAAAAAAGGGCCGCTCACCATTTCAGTGCTGCGGCCCTTTTTTACCTGTCATGCCGGCGGATCAGGGTTTTTTCTGGTCCGCGCCGGGCTTTACAGCGGTTTCCTTTTCCCGCAGAAACAGTTTAGATTCCAGCAGATCAGCCATTTCCTGAATATTTTTACTCAGATACCAGCGCCCATCGGCAAAAACCCCATAATCGGCCCCGCCCATGGCGCTGGCGAAACGGGTTGAATTGCCATAAAAAAGCCACTGCTCAACCCATTTTTTCTCGATGGCCTCATTAAAAATACTGTCGTTGACAGCAAGCCCCTTGGCCGCCCCTTTTTCCCAGGCCGTCGCCAGAATCTTGGTCGCGGTCAGGGTCATGGCGTTAGTGGTCTTGATTGTGTTGTCCAAACGCTCATACTGATTTTCCACCCAGGTGGTCGAGTGACAACCGAGACAGATTTTCTGCATGGCCCGGCGCCTGGTCGCCTGCGTTTCAGCGTCAATCAGCCATGCGGAAGCCGGCTCCCCGGTAAGTTCAACCGGCAGGGGCAGACCATCCTTGTTTTTGATGATCGAGGTATCGGCCTTGAGCGGATGAGGATGCGCGTAAATGCCAAACAGCCGGTAGGGGCTGCGATCATTCATTCGATGCGAACGTTCGGCGATCACCTCACCCTCGGGACTGACAAGCAGGCCGGTATGACAGACGGCGCAGGTCGGTGCCCTGAAATCTGCACCCAGCTTCCAGGGCACCGCCTCGAAATCCCATTTATGCCCCAATGATTTATAGATATTACCATGTTTGCTGACCTCATAGACCTTGGAGGCCGGAACATCCGGGCCTTTGTGGCATTCGGAACAGGTCGCCGGTTTGCGCGCCATGGCCATGGAAAATGAGTGTCGGGGGTGACAGGAGGTACAGGACCCCTTGCTGCCGTCAGGGTTGATGCGACCGACCCCCTGGTTAGGCCAGCCCTTGAGCCGGGGAAAAGCCATTTCGCCGAACTCGGTATCCCGACTTACATTGCCGTCAACCTCAACGATGGTACCGTGACAATACAGACAGGACTCGGCATCGGTCAGGGTGTCGTTATGTGGATTCAGTATCGTTTTGGCGCCGTCGAAATCCTGTTTGCCATTGATCGCATCAACCAGCATCTTGTGGACCGGGTTCAGCATCAGATTGGCATAGGCCTCGGACATCAGGTTGTGGCTGTACTGTTCGGCCTCGACCTGGTGACAGATCGCGCAATCCTTAGAGGATACCACGGTATGAAGTTTAAAGCCGTTATGCTCAAAAGCAGCGTCCTGATGTGCTGAATTATTGAGAGAGTGACATTCATAGCAACCAACCACCACCCCGGCCAGGTTATCGGCGACCACGTCAACCGAGATGCGTCGATTCAGCTGCGGCTGTTTCAGAGCCTGCGCCGGAGTTACCTGAGCCATGCGACTGTTCCGCCAGTCGGCGACGATCCCTGGGGTAGCCAGGGAGTGACAGTCGAGACATTCCTGAGTCTGTTCACTAATCTGCGGTAACGCCGCCTGCGCCCGGGAAAGCCATCCAGTCCCACAAAGTCCGAACAACAGCAAGCCCCAAATTATTCGTTTCATTCCCTGACCTCCATCCCTTAAAATTTAAAGTTGAATCTCACCCTGCCCGGCCTGCGGTCAGTTGGCTATCAAGCCGCTCCTTCAGGTTGATTTGCCCGGCCAACCGCCAAGACCGGCAACCCGCAATCAATTTTGTCACGATCTTTATATAAACTTAACTTTTTCCTGATAGCAAGGGGCAACGAAAAAAAACGCGACCTCGTAAAAAAAATCAACCCTGAACAGCAAAACCCGGCGAATCGACGCACATCAATGTTTTCACTAAACCTCATCATCCTGCTCGGCTTAAGCGTCACCGGCTACTTTCTCGGCCGCCGGAAAGCCACCCGTATCGGCCTTGAACAGGGCCTGCAGCACCTGCACTCTAGACCGACCTTCCACGGAGCCCGCGTCGCTTTCGGGTGCGCGCTTCCGGGCCTGCTGATCTTCGCGGTATGGCTAGTCTGCGAAAACCCCATGGTTACCAAGCTGGTGATCAGAAGTCTGCCGGAAGAATTGCGGCAACTGCCGGCCAGCGAACTCGGGTTGCTGCTCAACGACATCAAAAATCTGGTTCTGGGCAATATCGTCTCCCAGTCTCCGCAACCGTACGTTCTGTCCGCCGCCGAATATTTTCGACAGCTTTTGCGGTTCAGCCATACCTTATTGACCGTTATCATCCTGGTAAGCGCCGCTACCGGCCTGGGACTGACGCTGAAAAGCATCACTTCCGCGCTGAAGGCCCGCAATCAGGTGGAAAAGATCGTCAAAATCATTCTGCTGGCCTCCTCCAGCATCGCCGTTCTGACCACCGCCGGCATTGTTTTGTCGGTTTTATTTGAAGCCTTGCGTTTTTTTCAGCAGGTTTCTCTGACGGAATTCATCTTCGGCCTGAAATGGAGCCCGCAAACCGCGATTCGGGCGGACCAGGTTGGTTCCTCCGGAGCCTTTGGCGCGATTCCGGTCTTTACCGGCACCTTGATGATCGCCCTGATCGCTATGCTGGTCGCCGTTCCTCTCGGGCTGCTGTCGGCAATCTACCTGGCTGAGTACGCCAACCGCAAGATGCGCAGCGTCGTCAAGCCGCTACTTGAGATCCTGGCCGGCATTCCGACCGTAGTTTATGGTTTTTTCGCGGCCCTGACCGTCGCCCCGCTGGTCCGCGATTGCGGCCGGGCCCTGGGGCTGGAAATTTCGTCGGAAAGCGCGCTGGTCGCCGGTGTGGTGATGGGCATCATGATTATCCCTTTCATTTCATCCCTTTCCGATGATGTCATCAACGCCGTCCCTCAGGGCTTGCGCGACGGTTCCTACGGTCTTGGGGCGACCAAATCGGAAACGATTCGCAAGGTGGTCATTCCCGCGGCCCTGCCCGGTATCGTCGGCGGCATTCTGCTCGCGGTCTCCCGCGCCATCGGCGAAACCATGATTGTAGTTATGGCCGCCGGATTGGCCGCCAATCTGACCGCCAATCCGTTGCAGGCGGTCACCACGGTCACGGTGCAGATCGTCACCCTGCTGGTCGGCGACCAGGAATTCGACAGCGCCAAGACCCTGGCCGCTTTCGCCCTCGGCCTGATGCTTTTCCTGATCACCCTGGCGCTGAACGTGATCGCCCTGCAGGTGGTCAAGAAATATCGCGAACAATATGAGTAATTATTAACGCCATGACTGAAAACCGCAAAAGAATTCTCAGCACCACTGAAATCGTGCGCTCTGGTCTAGCGAAACGCTACCGGGCGGAGAAACGTTTTCGCCGCTTCGGCATCACGGCAATCTGCATCAGTCTGCTGTTTTTAGTGATTCTGTTTGCCGACATCCTCGGCAAAGGCCTGCCGGCCTTCAGGCAGACCCATCTTCAGCTACGGATCAACTTTGCTTCCGAGCTGTTCCCTCCCGGCGACCCGGGGCAGGCCGATTTCCACGGCCTGATCAAGCACAGCCTGGCTGAGGCCTTCCCTCAAATCAGAGAAAGAAGGGAAAAACGTGAACTTAACGCCCTGATCAGCAGCGGCGCCGCTTACCAGCTGCGTGACTTAGTCGTTCAGGATCCAAAGCTGATCGGCGGCAGCCGCGAGCTCTGGCTTCCAGCCGATGACGAGGTTGATGTTTTCATCAAGGGACATACGCAGGGCGAGCGCCTCAGCGCCCGCCAGCGGGCCTGGGTCGAGGAACTGCAGCAGCAAGGGCGCCTGAAGCTTAAATTCAACCTGATTCTGTTTACGGCCGGCGACTCCCGCGATCCCGAAATGGCCGGCATTCTGGGAGCCTTGAGCGGCACCATCTTTACCTTGCTGATCACGCTGCTGCTTTCCTTTCCGGTCGGAGTGGCGACCGCGGTTTACCTGGAAGAGTTTGCCCCGAAAAACCGTCTGACCGATTTTCTCGAAGTCAATATCAATAATCTCGCGGCCGTGCCCTCGATCATTTTCGGACTCCTCGGGCTGGCCGTGTTTATCAATTTTTTCGGTCTGCCGCGCTCGGCGCCACTGGTCGGCGGCCTGGTTTTAAGCCTGATGACCATGCCGACGATCATCGTCGCCGGCCGCGCCGCCCTGAAATCGGTGCCGCCGTCGATTCGGGAAGCGGCCCTGGGCATCGGCGCCTCGAAAACCCAGACCATCATGCACCACGTTCTCCCCCTGGCCCTGCCCGGCATGCTGACCGGCACCATCATCGGCATGGCGCGGGCCCTGGGCGAAACCGCTCCACTGCTGATGATCGGCATGGTCGCCTTTATCGTCGACATTCCCAAAAGTATCACGGCGCCGGCAACCGCCCTGCCGGTTCAGATCTATCTCTGGGCCGACAGCCCGGAAAGGGCCTTTATCGAAAGAACCTCAGCGGCGATCATCATTCTGCTGCTTTTTCTGATCATCATGAATGCCGCTGCCGTCTTTTTACGCAACAAATTCGAGAAACGCTGGTAAGCCGATCTCCCGCCATTCAGTTCATCAACGAATGGCTTTAGATGAAGTGAGATAAACGTTTTTTCAATTGCAAAAACGCAACCTAACCCGAAAAAAAAGTAAATCTGGAGGAAAAAATGAAAAAAAGTTTTGGTTTAATGCTTCTGGCGGCCGTCATGATGCTTCTGCCGGCAGCCATGGCCCAGGCCGCCGCCGCCCGTGACTACATTTCGATTGTCGGCTCATCCACGGTCTACCCCTTCGCCACGGTGGTCGCCGAACAATTCGGTCGCGGCAGCCAGTACAAAACCCCGAAAATCGAGTCGACCGGTTCGGGCGGCGGGCTGAAGCTGTTCGCCGCCGGTATCGGGGTCGAGCATCCGGACATCACCAACGCCTCGCGCCGGATCAAGGTTTCCGAATTTGAACTCTGTAAAAAAAACGGCATTGACGAAATCCTGGAAATCAAGATCGGCTATGACGGCATCGTCGTCGCCAACTCTAAAAGCGCAAAGCAACTGAAGCTTGATCGCAAAACCCTGTTCCTGGCCTTGGCCAAGGAGATTCCCAATCCCAAAGACGGCGAGCATCTGATCGCCAACCCTTACAAAACCTGGCAGGATATCGACCGCAACCTGCCGGCGATCGCCATCAAGGTTCTCGGACCGCCGCCGACCTCCGGCACCCGCGACGCCTTTGTCGAACTGGCCATGGGGGGCGGCGCGCAGCAGTATCCCTGGCTTAAGGCTCTATCTAAAAGCGACAAGAAAGAATTCAAAAAAATCGCCTACACCATTCGCGAGGACGGCGCCTACATCGAAGCCGGCGAAAACGACAACCTGATCGTGCAGAAGCTGGACGCCGATCACGGGGCCCTGGGCATTTTCGGCTTCAGTTTTCTCGACCAGAACGCCGACAAGCTGCAGGGTTCACTGATCGACGGAGTCGAGCCGACCTTCGCCAATATCGCCGACAGCAGCTATCCGGTTTCCCGGCCGCTGTACTTCTACGTCAAGAAAGCCCACATCAACGTGATTCCCGGCATGAAGGGCTATCTCGCCGAATTCACCAGCGACAAAGCCTTCGGCGAGGACGGCTATCTTTCCGACCGAGGTCTGATTCCGATGCCCAAGGAAGAGCGGCTTAAATATCAGGCCGTGGTCAACAACCTGGGACCGGCCCTTTGCGCCGCCGATTTCAAATAAGCGCCGGCGCAAAGACTGCAGACTAAGAAATTTAGCCTTCGGCTCTCCGAAACTGCTTTCCGGAGAGCCGGACAAAACCTCATGACTGGCTGACTATGTTACAATTTCACTCAGGTCGATCATTGAAAGAAGCGGTTCAGGATACGACAATGGAAAATCGGCAGGCTGAAAAATTCAGCAGCGAACCTTCGGCACAGACCCACAAGTCAACCGCCAAAAGCAAACCCAGCAAACTGGTCAGCCGGGACGAGCGCCGAACCGTCGGCGACCCCTTTCTTGACAATCCCCGCCTGGTCTGCCGCGAGGTCAACGTTTATTACGGTGAAAAGCACGCGATCAACAACGCCTCGATCGACATCGCCAGCAACGAGGTCATCGCCATGATCGGGCCCTCCGGGTGCGGCAAATCAACCTTTCTGCGCTGCCTGAACCGCATGAACGACACCATCGACAATTGTCGGGTAACGGGCAGCATTCGCCTTGACGGAGACGACATTCACAGCACCGACGTAGATCCGGTCCTGTTGCGGGCCAAGGTCGGCATGGTCTTTCAGAAACCCAACCCTTTTCCCAAGTCGATCTGGGAAAACGTGGCCTACGGCCCCCGGATTCACGGACTCGCCTCCAATCGCGGTGAACTCGATGAAATCGTCGAGACCTCGCTGCACCGGGCCGGGCTCTGGGAGGAGGTCAAGGATCGTCTGGATGAGCCCGGCACCGGCCTTTCCGGCGGCCAGCAGCAGCGTCTTTGCATCGCACGTACGATCGCCGTCAGCCCGGAAGTGATTCTGATGGACGAACCCTGTTCGGCTCTCGATCCGATCGCCACCGCCCGCATCGAGGATCTGATCGGCGAATTGCGGGAAAATTTCACGATCATCATCGTTACCCACTCCATGCAGCAGGCCTCCCGGGTTTCCCAGCGCACGGCTTTTTTTCATCTCGGCGACCTTATCGAAGTGGGTTCCACCAAAAGAATTTTCACCAATCCGCGCCATCAGCTGACCGAGGACTATATCACCGGCCGTTTCGGCTGAACCGCGCCGGGGCGGAAAACGGCGCGACCGTCTCGGTTGAGCCACGGTAAACGGATGACTCTTCTCGTTCTTGTCAATAAACCTGGGGGTGCCGCCGCCGGCCGCAAACGGCCGCTCCGCAGCAAAGCCCGACCGGACGACAACCATGGCCAAGAAGCTTGACGGAAAATGGCAGCGGGCGGTCTCTCAGATCGATTATGCCTGCCAGCCGATAGTCAATATTTACACGGGCTACTGCTTCGGTTTCGAAGCCCTGTTACGCAACTTCGAAAAAGCCGGCTTCGGCTCGATTCAGGACTTTTTCGATACCGCCTACAATGACGACTGCCTGGCCGAAGTTGACCTGCTGCTAAGGGAAAAGGCGTTGGAAAAGTTCGCTAAGATTCCCTTTCACCAGAAAATCAAAATCTTCTACAACCTCGACAATCGCGCCCTGATTCTCTCGAAAAGCAGCCAGACGCACATGTGCGATCTGCTGGAGCGTTTCAACTTACGTAAAAGCTGCCTCTGTTTCGAAATTTCCGAACGCCACGAATTTCATTCCCAGCTCAGCACCACGGCCTTTCTGCAGCTGGTCCGCCAGAAAACCTATAAGATCGCCATCGATGATTTCGGCGCCGGTTACGCCGGTCTGCAACTGCTGTATCGCAGCGAACCCGACTATATCAAAATCGACCGTTTTTTCATCTCGGACATCGCCGAAGGCGTCGAAACCGTCGATGAATTCACCGCCTGCCGGGAGATCGGCTGTGATTACGTGCGGGGCTATCTGATTCAGCGCCCGACCCCGAGGTTGCACGAACTGAAAAGTTTCTATGAAAAGGTCGCGATTCTCAACAAAAAGGAAAGAAGAAGGAAAAAGACCGACAAAAACCTGATTGAGGGTGTAAAAAAGATTGTGTAAATGGCCATTCAGGGTACACTGTGACCCCACCCATTAAAAGGAGCTCATATGGCCATTGAAAAAGATCTACTTGACCGCCTGCTTGCTGACTATAAAAAACCCGATGATCTGATCGGAGGAAGCGGATTGTTGAAACAGTTGACCAAGGCCCTTCTGGAAAGAGCACTGGAAACCGAGT
>Ga0209614_1000672_pt1 | contig 29080 bp, 19 predicted proteins | sample BlaSprsedimmetaG_FD_185484 | JGI IMG/M metagenome (GOLD analysis project Ga0209614, IMG submission 185484) | Hot spring sediment bacterial and archeal communities from California, USA to study Microbial Dark Matter (Phase II) - Blank Spring... ... | reverse complement strand
TAGGCTTTATAAACATGACTACATTATATCATACCAATACTCCTATACGCAACTAATAGCATAATTAATAGCCACATATATCTTATTATGAGTTGCCACTACAAAATATAGATAAAAAAAATAGCGCCTACGAAACCATGCGAGTTTGAGCCGCTATCTTCTCTGTTTTATGGGTTCATGTGATAAAGTCAAGATATCAGCAGATGCTATGACAAACGAACTTTTCCAAAATCCGAAACACAAGTTTTATAAAGGAGAGATTTTCTCCGATTGGCTTTGACGGCTCAACGGCCTGTCGATTTCTTTGTCCTCTCTTCGAGTCCTGCATGAGATGCTATAATTCCAGGTAAGCAGAGAGAGTTCGCCGGGGAGATTTCGAGTTGAGATTGAAGAATGCTTTACTCTATATAATTGGAGCGGTCTTGTTCGGTTATGTGCTTTTTACTTTCATAAATGCTTCGGTAAACGATCAAAGTACGATCAAAGGAAAGGTACTGGAGATCGTAAGTTTCGACGAAACCGGTGGCTATTCGGGAAAGGGTCTCCAGACTCTTAGAATCAAGATTCTTAACGGAATCCACGCCGGTGAAGAGGTGATTGTCGAGAACCACTTTACAGACAACACCGCGATGGATATTCGCGTGGAGGATAACGATACCGTTGCGCTATACATTGATCAGAGGGGAGAAGAAACCTTCCATGTAACTGACTTTATAAGGCAAAGATACGTCTTCATTATCGTGCTCTTGTTCATTGCCTTGCTTCTTTTCATCGGAAGGATCTCCGGGCTCAAATCCTTCATAACTCTTACTATCACGGGTCTGATAATAATTAAAGTGATGTTGCCGCTTATACTGAACGGATTCGATCCTATAGGCTCTTCTTCGTTGTCGGCAGCACTGATTACAGTACTTACTTTCGGAATTGTCTCCGGTCTCAACACAAAATCATTCTCTGCGGCCTTCGGTACATTGTGCGGCGTGCTTTCTGCAAGCGTTATTGCTTACGTAACCGGCTCACTTGCAAACCTGACGGGTCTCAGCAGCGACGAGGCAACAATGCTCGTGTATATACCCCAGAACATTCATTTTGATTTTATGGGTCTGCTGTTTGCCGGAATAATTATTGGGACACTGGGTGCTGTGATGGATGTTGCGATGTCGATCTCTTCGGCAATGTATGAAATGAAATCCCTCAACCCCGACATCACGCCGGGCAAACTCGTGAAATCGGGATTCAATATCGGCAGAGACATAATGGGAACGATGACCAACACCCTCATCCTAGCTTATACAGGGAGCTCTATCTTCCTCATGCTGGTTTTTCTGGCATACGAAACCCCTCTAATAAGGATAATCAATATGGACGTGATTGCAACGGAGATAATCAGGGCAATTGCAGGAAGCATAGGGATAATCCTCTCAATCCCGGCTACCGTATTTCTCTCGGCTTTTCTGTTAAACAAATATCGATCAAGGAAAACCTGACTGGAACGAAACTTCCTTTTCAAGCCATACTTCTTCGAACCTTCTGCCTTACTTCCATCAAGCCTTTTCGACAGATCACGACTTTTGTCCTCCTGTCTTCATTTTCTGCACTCACCTGTGTTTTTGATTACGTCGTCCGTTGTAGCTGGTTCGATGTAGGGGTAGGAAAGAGCATGAGAACCTGGTTGAACGTTGAGCGGTTCTCCGTTCTCCGGCAAGAGCAATGACAAAGAGCGGAGGAGTCGTGTCTAGGGTCTGGCGAGAGCGAGATCCCGTGCAGAAACATCACGGGATGACCCTGAACAGGAGACCCCAAACAAAAGCATTTTGGGGCAGGTCTTAAGGACAGGCTTTACGGGATAACAGTCTTTTCTTGCTTTCGGTCATTCTGACGACGCGACAGCCCATAAATCCTCGCTTGAGCGCTCAAACTGGATCTTATCTCATCCGGCTCGTTCTCTCTCGTAAACGCTGTAGAGGTGACAGGAATGAGATTATAGATTAGAAAGGCAAGATCTAATTGCTCTTCTTACCTCTTCCCCTTGGTCTCTTAAGTATGCCTCTTCTACAAAGAACATGGACGCGCAGCGTCGAAAGGATCAATCGCTCTTCTTCTCTTGATCTTAAATCCCCGCTTGAGCGGGGGGGATCGCTTGAGGTGGGGAGTGTGCTCTTTGAAGCGCGTTTCGAACTGCACTCCTTTTCAAAGAATGTTTCTCAAATGGGGCTATCTGTGTGTCGCATGTCAGGAAATGGTTTCCCTTGAATTCTCTTCTTTTCTCGAAGGAAGCTCTCGACAGTGACCTTTCTCGGTCGATTTTTCCGGTGGACGGGTCCATGATCTGGGACGAAGGATTAAGGACGGCTCTTACAGCATGACGGAATCAAGAGCAGGGTATCGATTGCAGGGTCTGGGGTCTGGCGAAGAGAAGCGGCTTTCGGAAGTGCCTCACTTCGTCATCCCGTAGTGTTCCTATACGGGATCTGGTTCATGATCTCGATAACGGGCAACAATAAACAATCTCGTCCTCTCGGTCAGTGCAGCGAATGTCTCGACAATGCTCTTCATCGGCTCGTCTTATTGAAGGAGCTAGATTCTGAATCAGATTCAGCATGACAGGACCAAGGATTTGCAGAATCCCTTAGATTGTCATCACGTAATGTTCCTATACGAGATCTAGTCCTTGCTCTTGGCAAATGAAAGGTTCACTATTTTAGAAAAGTGCCCACCAATGAATTTCCCGTGTCAAGCTAAAGTGACGATAACCTATATCAGTTAAGGGGGGACAGACAACGAAAAACCCGTCTATCCCCATATCCTGATCTTCATAACCCGATTCTGATTACCCGCTCCCTTAGCAAGCCTCTCTTCTCCCCCGCGAAGCGGAACTGGCCAGGCGAAGCCTGACTGGCCTTTGCGTAGCAAAGACTGGCCACCGAAGGTGACTGGCCGCACGCAGTGCGACTGGCCTGCGTTAGCAGACTGAGGTTTCTTTTGCCTCCTGCCGAAGGCAGCCTTGCGACCTGGCGTGATCTTCGCCAGCCTTGCGTCTGATGTCTTATTCCAGCATCACTTCCCGACTCAGTCAGCCTTGCGTCCCTGCACAATTTTGGCCGCGTATTCAGAGGACGGTGGACTGTTGACGGTTGACCTGAGAAGGCCTCCTACCAGAGGCAGTCTCGTGTCTTTCAACTCGCAGCCGTAATCAGATCTTATTCTTGAAGATCAGTTTCGCAAGCGAGGCTCCGGTTGAGAAATCCGGAATTAGCACATCTGCCCCGGCTTTCTCGAGTCTTTGGAATTTCTCTTTGTTCCAGCCAAACCCCGCCTTCTCGTTTGAGGCAACCCCTATGGTGAAGGCCCCGGCTTCTCTGCCCACAGTAATTTCGACAGGTCCATCACCAATTACTACGAGTTCGTCAGGTCTTATTCTCTCCTCTTTCATTAGCCTTTCAATGACTTTCTTTTTCGAATACTCCTCGATGCTGTTTAGCGCTCCAAATACCCCGCCATTCATGTAACTGTGTACCCCAAGGTACTTTGTTTCCTTTATTACATCTTCCTTATCGGTTCCCGATGCAAGCAGAAGAGTGACTCCTCCTTTTCGCAGCGTCTTTAGGAACCCTAGCGCTCCACGAAGCAGGTATCTGCTCTTCACGTTTTCATTGATCCGTTCCTTCACTATCTTTTTCAAGCAGCCGGTATAGATCCTCTTGTACTTCAGCGGAGTCAGAATCTCGTTTGGTGGAACCAACCCGTACTCAATAACGAGCTTACGGAGTCCTTCCATTTGCAGGATTGTTTGAAGACCTGTGGTCTCGGCAATGAATTCATCTACCTCGACCATGATTCTTGAAAGCACCTCTTCTTCAATCTCCTTCTCTCCTGTGATAAAACGTATCATGAGATCTCTCATAATTGGCTGCCAGCCCTCTCTGAGTAGAGAAATCGTGCCATCAAAATCGAAAAGTACTCGCTTAACATTGCCAGGAAGCCTGCAGCTGTTTCTGAAGATTGATGGATTGTCGATTTCGCAATATTCGGGTTCGCTCATCTCTGAAAGCGCCTGCCTTGAAAGCTTTCCCGTCCCTTTATGAGAGACGCAGAGTGCTGCGGCTTTTGTTGCCATTCTAGCCGAATCCAATAGAGGGTTCTCTCCGGAGCAATGATCTACCGCGAGTGCTGCAATGTAAGCATCTCCCGCCCCGCAGACATCTCTCACTTCCCCATCAAGACTGAAAACCCGGTTCAACACACCATACTCGAAACAGAACGATCCGTCCTCGCCGGCGGTAACCACAACTGGAGATCTCACTTTCCGAGAGAAATCCGTCAAATACTGCTGAACCAGTATTTTGTGGGGAATTTCGCTTTCATCGTTGCCTATGATACCCATTCTCTTCAAACCAGATATGAATTCATTCATATTTGGCTTCACAAGAAAACCGGTAAAGGCCTCGGGCTTAGTCCTGGAATCCGCAACGAAGGTCTTGTCTCGAAATCTTGTGCTCATATCGAGAAGCCGGGATATTATCTCACCGTCTATACAGCCCCTCCCTGGAATGTCTGCCTGGTCTTCGACTACGACAGCATCGACAGTCGGCACAAGAAGTTCGATTGCTCTTATCATCTCGGCCCTGCTGGTCTCGTTCAGACCAATCGGCGGAATGTCCAGCCTTGGAAGATCCTCCTCTCCCGTGTTTGTGTTTATGAACTTAGTATAGACGGGCGTTACATGGGAGTGCGACTTTATTAGGAACTGAGTACATATGCCATGCTTACTGAGTTCTCTTTCGAGATCGTACTGCCTTCCTTCGCATCCCACAGGGCCTAGCACAATTACCTCTACATCTAGCATCGCAAGATTCTTCGCCACGTTTCCGGCTGCCCCGGGGGAATACTCCTCTTTGATTCCGGTTATCGTCATTAGCTCTGTCTCCAGGCTTGGCTTAGACAGTGCCGGGTCGTAATAGACGTATCTGTCTAGAAATAAGTCTCCGACTACGAGGATCCTTGGCTTCTTTTCATTCATTGATTTCATGACGATCTCCTCACAATCGACCTGTAAAATGCCGGCAGAGTCTCTCTGTGGTCGCCCTTTATGTAGTAACCAGCACCACCGAATGCTTCTGGAATTCTTGTAACGATCGATTTTATATCCCTAAAGTAATACGATGGAGCACTCTTGTTGTTCTTGGAAGTTTGTTCGAGATCAGCCTCTCTCATATCGAAGCTGGCCGTTGTAATTCCCTTTGGAGGTTTTCCAACATTTGCGGCCATCGAAATCGCCTTCAGTATCGCTTCAACCCCTATCACGGCCGAACCGACAACTATTACTACTCCGCCGTTAACCAGTTTTGAAATCTCGTTGGCAAATATAAGAAAATCTCTTCCGGAGCAACCCCCAAGAGCCTCTCCGTCGAAGTAAGCCGTCATATGATAGATATCTGTTCCCACGGCGCAGTGAACACAGAGCGGAATATCCTTCTTGTATGCGCTATACTGAACCGATGCCTCGGGATACATGAATTTCACCTTTTCGGGAAAGGGTTCGCCAGATATCAATCTGCCCATTGCCTCTCCATAACCAATACGAAGCCTGTTTCCATGGACAAGTGCCTGGTTTATGTATTTGTTCGTCTCTTCTGCAAAACCGAAAAGCCCTTCTGACAAGGCGTTTGGAATGCTCTCGGAGGTCTTTCCACTGTAGGCCAGTTCGAAATCGTGTATTGTAAAGGCCCCGTTGACGCCAAGGGCGGAGACGATTCCCTTTTTTATGAGCGATGAAAGAAGCGGGCCCATCCCATTCTTGATTATATGGGCCCCGCTGAACACTATCACCGGCTTTTCCTGACTCTTAGCTTCCACAACCTTCGAAGCCAGCTCTTCCAAGTCTCCTGAGGAGTAGCTTTCGACTTCATCGATCACTTTATTTTCATCGATCAAGTCTGAGATATTGACCTCGCTTGGTCTATCCTTAAGCGGATAGGTTCTTACACTTGAACTGTCAAATACCTCGAACTTCCCTTCGTATCTCATCATTCCACCTATTGTTTCATATCTGCCAATTCAATTTTTTTCAGCTACCATCGCTTCTATTAGCTGGCACAGCACGTGTCCCAGTGTTATGTGCGTCTCCTGTATTCTCGGCACATCCGTTGAATCAACCTTGAACAAATAGTCACAGCGATCGATCATGTCGCCGCCAGTCCTGCCGGTCATACCTATTCTCAAAGATAGCCTTTTCCTTGCCACTTCGAGAGCCCTTAGGATATTCTTCGAGTTTCCGCTTGTGCTTATGGCTATCACAACATCCTCTTCTCTCAAAAAGGCTTCCAGCTGTCTCGAAAAGATCTGATCATATCCGAAATCATTCGGGATTTCGGTAAGAATCGAGTCGTTGCTGGGCAATGATACCGCCCTTATCGGTCTTCTCTCAAGATAGAATCTTCCCACAAGTTCCGCTGCCAGATGAGCGGCATCTGCAGCGCTTCCTCCATTTCCCATGAAATAGACCGTACCGCCGTTGCCGATTCTACGCGTAACCTCACGGGCAACCTCTAGAAGAACGTCTTCATAACGCTCAATGAAATCTCTCTTAACCCGTATGCTTTCTTCAAAGGCCTTTCGGGCCACTTCTTCAAGCTCCATCTACTATCCTCTCCCTCCTCTTCGGCTGGCCACAATCAAGGCCGCATAATCACCGATCTTCTCTTTGAGCCCGGAGAGGACAACTCTTTCTCTCGCTTCCTCACCGATCAAAGACTCGCCGACAGCCTCTTTCATGGCAGACTCCAGCCATACTTCGGGAAGACGCCACGCAAGATTTCCAAGTATTATCCTGCCAGGATCTAGAATGTCCAGCAGCACAGCCAGTCCTTTGCCGAAGTAAGTTCCGCTTTCCTCAAGTACTGTGACAGCGTAAGGATCTCCCTTTAGGGCCATACCTGCGATCTCCTCAGTGCTCGTTCCCCGTCTGAATCTCTCCGGAAATCTATAACTGGCATACAGTGAAATCCCGGTTCCACCGCAATATGACTCCCAGGAACCATTCTTGCCGAAGAGCGAGGGTCCGTCTTCGGCCACTCTCATGTGGCCTACCTCTCCGGCTAATCCCTTCGACCCATTGTACACTTTGCCATCTATGATTATTCCTGCTCCAAGACCGGTTCCCAGCGTCAGAAAGATAATGTTTGAGAAACCCCTGCCCGCTCCAAGAATACTCTCTGCAAGGGCCCCCGCTCTTCCATCATGCTGGACGGTCACGGAGAAATTAAAACGCTTTTCAAGCGGCTGAATTATGTTGACCACCCCCCACCTGAGATGAGGAGGATTAAAAAGAGTCCCCGTATTTGAATCCATTGGACCCCCAACAGATACTCCCGCTCTTGCCGGAACATTCCTCTCCACTAGAAGATCGATTTCTAAGGAAAGTCTCTCTAAAAAGCTTTCAAAGCCTCTGTCGGGTTCGGTAGGAAACTCTCTTCTCCTGATGATATTCAGATCTTCATCGCCCAAAACAACCGCGGTCTTTGTGCCTCCAATATCTATTCCCAGTATCTTGCCTTTTACTTCATTCATCTTCATCACATTCCTTGACTATTCACTTCACTCAAAAATCAGAGTATGTAAGCCGAACTGCCTGTACTCGAGCTGAACCCTTCCATCTACAACAGGAAGTTCGCGGACTCTGTCTTCAAGAATGTTGGAAATCCAGCAGCGATCAAAGGGCAGGGAAGTTCTGACACTGGCGACTCCACATCTGCCTTCAACTTCGGCCAGTCTGAGCACATAACCGGTACTCTCGGAATGCTTCAGGGCGAGAACTTTTAGATTCCCGGCCGATATCCTAAGGCAATCTTCACTCAAATTGAGACTGCCTGATGCCAGAACTAGAGGCTTATTTAGACTTTCTGCTTCTGTAACTGCCTTAAGAGCGTCTGTGGAGTCATGGGAAAACAAGGAATAGGTGAAACCGTGCCTTCCCTCATCTGCGAAGAAATCGGGATAGATAGGCGATCTGAGAAGCGTCAATGAGACGTCTGAATTCTGGCAGGCATGGCCATACTTTCCGTCATTCAATATGGAGACGGCGAAGCCCGGTTCCGATACCTCCACCCATCGATGCGCCGGAAATTCGAATCGCGCATTTTCGAATGAGTTTCTGACCCTAGTGCTTCTGAGCGAATAACCGGCCGAAAGGTCACACTTGATTTCCCGGGTGAGAAGATTGATGGGAAAATTGGCCTTCAGCAAAGTCCTTCTCGTATGCCATTCGATTTCAGTTTCAATATCCAGTCTCTTTGAAAGGGCATTCAGAACGTATCTCTGTATTATCGAGCTTCCCTCGTAATGATAGGTTGCCTGAACAACCTTTCTTACCGGACCGCTTTCTATCGTTCTCACTTCAGAAGCATCGAGCTTTCTTCTCGATCCGGCATAGTCATGATCGATATCCCAGCCGTCCCATGCAACGGGAATGTCTTTGTATACATAGAGAGAGTTTCCCGGTCCAGAAAGAAGCGGCCTGTCAAGAATCTTGTCGTAAGCAGATATGCTTCCGTCGGCATTCACTTCAACGATCAAGTAAGCGTTCTCCATTACGGTATCGTCGTCGGGCGCATGCCGATCGACTTTCTCGTTTATGTATTCGAAGACTTGAGCGGAGAATGGAGAGATCTTTTCGCCGAAACTGTATATGGACTTCCCATCATGTGTTCTTTGGGAAGCAAGCTTCTTGCCGTCGGACCTGCGCAAACATCTGTCGTCTTCATCGGAAAAGACTACTTCTCGGGAAAAGGACCCTGCATTGATAACGGTTCTGAAAGAGGCATTTCCATCGCTCCCAGAACTCAGGAAGCCTCCAGAGATCTCATTCGCCTCGGCGATCACCTTGCCGAGTTCACTTTCGGCCTGATGATGCGCTTCGTTTATCGATGAGCCGGGAAGGATGTCGTGAAATTCGTTGTGAAGGAGCATTTCCCAAAGCCTTCTAACTCTCTCGATCGGATATTCTTCTCTCTCGACAAGTAGCGCTCCAAATACCTCAAGTCTGTACAGTGCGTCTTCGGCCTCTTTGTGAAGCTTCTTTGTTCTTGCCTGAGTCGTGAAAGTACCCCTGTGCAGTTCGAAGTAGAGTTCGTCATCCCAGAGGGGCAGCTCGACATCCTTCGGCAGATTCTCGTAGTACTTCTGCAGCGGGGCCATTTCAAGACTGGGCATGCCGGGATAGTTCTTCAGCCGTTCATAGTACTCAAGCATTTCGTCGGTCGGACCCCCGCCGCCGTCACCGTATCCAAAAGTTGTGACGGTCTTGTTGTGAACCTGCTTGTTCTGGAAGTTATCCCATGTTCCAAGAATCGCTTCGGGGTTGATCATTCCGTTGTAGCCCCCTTGAGGGTTATCGAAGAAATGACAGACAATCTCGCTTCCGTCCAGACCTCTCCATCGGAAGAGGTCAAGGGGAAAGCGGTTCTTCTCATTCCATTTCAGTTTAGTCGTGGAGAAGTACTTTATTCCCGCCTCTTTCATGATCTGGGGAAGTATCCAGGAGAAACCGAAGACATCGGGCAGCCACGCGACCGACGACCTGACACCAAACTCCTCTTCAAAGAACCGCTGGCCGTAGAGGAACTGCCTCGCGAGTGATTCTGCGCTGGCAATGTTGCAATCGCTTTCTACCCACATTCCGCCTATCGCTTCCCAGCTTCCCCGCACAATACTATCCCTGACTCTCTCGTAGAGGTCTGGATCGTTCTCTTTGAGATCCTTGTACATCTGTGCCGAAGACTGGATATACACGAACTCGGGATATTTCTCCATAAGCCTCAGAGCATTGGCAAAGGTTCTTCTGATCTTTCTTTTCGTTTCGTCGATCGGCCATAGCCACGCATAATCAATATGCGCCTGCCCGGCAACCTGAACAGAGCCTGTGGGTCCGTGCTCCTCTGTAAGCTTCACTATTGAATCTTTCAGATTGTCGCGCGCGCTGATTACCGTAACTTTGTACACTTCGGGCAATTCGTTGCCGCTCGACTTCCCGAAATTTGGGGAGTGCCAGAGATGATTGACGCTTCCGTATTGCTGCTGACCAAAAAGGGTGGGATTGTCGGGAGCGGTCTTGAAGTACTGATCCGTCGATCTCGGCAGTTCAATTGCCGAGAGGCAAGCGCTGATGATGTTCAATAGTTTCTCTGCTAGAAGGTCATCCATTGTCGCTTCAAGGACATCTATTGCCACCATGAAATCGAGATAGGTCCCCGAAACCGATTCATCTACAACGAGCAGTTCCGCAGCTTCAAAGACGGGTCCGGGCAGATGGGTTCCGAAGAGCCCCTTAGGGACGGTCTGAATATCCAGAATATGACGCCTTCCGTCTGCAAGTCTCGTGACATCCAGAAGTTGATGATAGACGTTTATCTCGCCATAAGAACGACCATCTACCATTACAAGACTCTCGCCTCCCGGGACGACTCTCAAAAAGAGTCTTTCACCGTCTCCGAGCTTTCCTCTCTCGAGACTCGATCTGAACCAGACGGGAAAGTTCTCTTCATCCCAGCAGTAACCGGCAGATATCTCTTCCCATCCTTCTTCAGGCGGAGTTTCCGAGCGCGATCCGCTGAATTGCCAGTCATCGATCCTTTCCCTTTCTCTCACAGTATAGGGAAAGAGCTCAGACAGTTCCTTTTTGAGCCTTACGCACGACTCATATCTAGAATGATACACAATATCTCCTCCAATATCCCGGAAAGTCGTTTCTCATGAGCGGTCTGCCAAAAACCACTCAAAGAGCGGATCTAATTGCGCTCTCAAGATCCTCGGAAAGGACTTCAATTTCCTCCAATCCTGCGTGAATCCGTATTAGGGAGACATTCTCACCGGGATCTCTGTGAGAAACCGCATAGGGAGAGACAAGGCTCTCATACCCGCCCCAGCTCACTGCCCTCCTGAAGAACTTGAGAGAGTTCACAAACTTCTTTATCCTGTCGATGTCTCTTGTTTTGAGTTTGAACGAAAAGAGGCCGGAACCTCCCCTCATCTGTTTTTTCGCAAGAGAGTACTGATCCGAAGATTCGAGCATTGGATACAGGACATATTCAACGGCTTCATTTTCCTGCATTCTTCTGCTGAGCTCCATCGCATTCTGGAAATGAACCGGCATACGGATGTGAAGAGTCCTGATTCCCCTCAGTATCAGCCAGGCGGCAAAGGGATCGGGGACGGCCCCGGTATTTAGAAACTCCTTTTCGAAGATTCTCTTGACATCTTCATTCGAACCGGCAACGACACCGCCTACTACATCGCTGTTTCCCCCAAGGTATTTTGAAGCCGAATGGACTACGAGATCAATACCGAAATCAATCGGATTCTGATAAATCGGAGTTGCCCATGTATTGTCGATTATCGTCTTGATTCCCCTCGATCTTCCCAGCGAGGACACTTCAGTAAGGTCCTGAAGTTTGAAAGTGAAAGTTGTCGGGCTTTCGAGATATATGATCTTTGTGTTAGGTCTGAGCGCCGCTTCAAGTTCATTCGCATCGCTTCCTTCCACAAAAGTGTGTTCTACACCGAATCTTGCCAGATACTTCGCCACGTACGTGGATGTCCAGCTGTAGCAATCCTTTATCGTCACTATATGATCGCCGCTCTGCACAAAAGCCGAAATACTGGAGACTATCGCTGCGACACCCGACGCGAAAAGCTTTGCTCTCTCCGCATGCTCAAGCGCAGCCAATTTCTTTTCAAGAATGTTTACAGTAGGATTGTTTCCCCTCGTGTACAGAAAGTGGTTCGTCTCATCCGAAAGGGCCGTTGAAAAGTCGTCAAAGTCCTTGAACGAAAAAATCGAAGTCTGGAATAATGGAGGATTGACCGCTCCGCTAGGTAAATCCTCTTCTCCAAGATGGTGCAAAATCTCTGTTATGTGCTTTTTCTGCATTCTCAAAATCCTCCAGTCTTTTTATCCTTTTATTGCGCCTTCGGTAAGCCCGGCAATTATGTATCTCTGGGCAAAGGCGAACACTATCATCGTCGGTAATAGAGAGAGAACAAGTCCCGCGCTCAAGACATCCCAGCTTATGCCTGCCTTTGAGATGAAGGAGTTCAGCGCAACGGGAACCGTCATCTTTTCGTCCGAGAAGATGAACATTGACGCCAGAAACAGCTCGTTCCAGATATTCACGAAGGCAAAACTGAAAATCGCCGCCAGTCCAGGTCTCGTAAGGGGAAATACAACTTTGAACATTGCCTGCAAAGTATTACAGCCGTCAATCACTGCGGCCTCCTCCAGAGAAACGGGGATCCTGTCAAAGAAGCTCTTTGACATGATAGTGCTGAACGCAATTACCATAGTCACATATAGAATGAACAACGTAGAAAGTCTATCGGTCATCCCGTAATTCGCGAGCATTACGAACAGCGGGGCCATAAGTATGAACGGCGGCACCATCTGCGTAAAATACATGGCAAGCAATGTCCCGTTCCTGAATTTTTTCGCCTGAATTCGAGAGAGAGCATACCCGCTGAACATAGATATAAGCATGGCCACGAAGGCCGATGCAAGAGCCAATATTGCGCTGTTTCGAAAGTACACCCCAAAGTTTGCGAAGCCAAATAGCTTGGCGTAACTCTCAAACGACAGCTTCTCAGGAAGATACTTCAGCGGAAAGGTGTAGATCTCTCTAGAACCCTTGAAGGATGTCACCACTACCCAGTAAAGAGGCAAGAGCGCAGCCAAAAGATACAACCCAAGAGCGAGGATCTTCAATATCTTGCCAATAACCTTCATGAGCGCCTTCATACGGTAACCTCCTTTCGGGAAGAGATGTTCAGGAACACAATCGCATACAGCAGCAGCATCGACATTATTATGAAGCCAATCGCCGCGCCCTGGCCGTAATCATAGAACTGGTAGATCCTGTTAATCATGTGAGTCGCCAATATTTGCGTCGAATTGGCCGGCCCTCCACCGGTCATACCATAGATTATCTCCGGAAAATTCATGATCCACATAGTTCTTAGAAGGACCGTACTGATAATGGTCGGCCTTATGTAAGGTATGGTTATTTTGAACAATTGCTTGAACCTGTTTGCTCCATCGATTCTGGAAGCTTCGTAAAGCTCATTAGGGACCGATTGAAGAGCTGCAAGCAGCATGATGGCGAAGTAGGGTATCCCATACCAGACGTTGGCGATTATCACTGACATCATCGCATACTTCGGATTAGAAAGGAAGCCAATAGGATTGCCTATTATCCCCAGCCTCACAAGAATGTCATTTACTATGCCGAACTGACCGTTGAACATCCACGCCCAGATAAGGCCGATAGCAAAACCCGACACGGCCCAAGGATAGAATACTAGGGCCGAATAGACCCCTCTTCCCTTGAAGGGCTTTCTCATCAGGAGGGCAAGACCAAAGCCGAGCCCGAATTGGAATACCAGAGAGAAGAAGACCCACACCAGCGTGTTGACAACTATTCTGAAGAAATCGAAATTGCGATCGTTTATTATTGCTTCGAAGTTGCCAAGTCCTATAAACCCTATCTTAGAGAGGTCGAACATATTGTAGCGTTGAAAGGCCATAACTCCGCCGCGAATTATGGGAGTGTATGTGAAAACAATCAGGAGGATGAAAGCTGGAATCATCATTATGAAAAACTTCCAGAAGCTCTTTCTCAAATCCAACACCTCTCAGTAGACCGGTCTGCATATTTCAGAAAAACGGCACGGCGTTGAAATCATTGAATCTCTTTCCGCCGTGCCGAATCGTTAATCAATCTCTTTCAGTTCTTGATCAGTCTGCCCAGTACTCAGCCCATTTGGCGGCAACGGCCTCGATCGTTGTGTCGCCGAGGAGCAGTGACTGCATATCCTGCTGATGAATCTCGGGCCAACCCGGCCACTTTTCGGAGTCAAGTGGGTAGGACGCGAAGACGTACTTTTCCGGATGACTCATCATGTAACTCCATGCCGTGTAGACGCCGGAACTGAAGTACGGATCATTCTCATATGTGGAAGAATGGATTGGAAGCGGGCCGTAACTCTTACTGTAGTATGCGTTAACCTCGGGGCTAGAGATATACTTAATGAATTCCCATGCCTCTTCCTTATGCTTCGAGTATGAAGGGATTCCAAGTCCACTGAATCCATAGTCCAGATAAGCTTTTCCCGAAGGACCTACTGGAACCGGGACCACCGTGTAATACTCTCTTCCAAGCATCTCATCCACCAGGGCAACCGTATCCGGGTCCTGAATAAGGAACGGAGTAATTCCCGACACAAAGGCATTGACCTGTTCGTTGAATCCCCAGTTGATTCCGTCAGCGGGGACTCCACCTTCGAAGAGTCTAACATACATCTTAAGTCCCTCAAGCGCCCTCGGGTCATCGAAGTAGACATCTCCGGACTGAGTCTTATAGATATTGGCTGCATCGATGTCGCTCAAGAATGATGTGGCGATCAGATCAGAGAATTTGAACTCCCAGGACTTTCCCCTGAATCCGAATCCGAACTGATTCTTGTCCGGATCTGTGATCTCGATACAGAGTTCAACTAACTCGCTCATCGTCTTTGGAATGTAGTTGACACCTAATTCTTCGAGGACGTCCGTTCTCACGAAGAGTCCCTTGATGAAGAAGAACTGCGGCACGATGAATGCAGTGTCATCTACGGTTCTTGCGGCCTGGTTCGCGACGAAAGTGAGAGTGTCATTGTGCTCCCAGCCAGCGAGATAGCTCTCGAGGTTCTCTAGCTTTCCGTTGTTCACAAACTGCTTCACTGTGTAGTCTCTGACTTCGATGATGTCAAGAGCCTGATTAGTGTTGAGCATGAGCGTTGCCCTCTGATCGGCCTGCTCATAAGGCGGAGATATGAGATTTATCTTGATATCCGGGTTCTTGGCCTCGAAATCTGCGATGATCTCCTTGATTACCTGTGTCCTCGCAGGACTAGTAAGAACCTCGATGAAATTGAGCGTGACTACACCGAATGAAAAGACTCCGATCAACATTACCAATAGCAGCGAAATAAAAACTCTCTTTTTCATTTGCATGCCCCCTTTTGTAGTTTTGTGGTGCTAATCTGTTAGTGCCTTGCTCATCAAGTAACTGAATATCGCATAACTCGCGGCTCCGGTCGAGAATGCTTCAAATTGGTCATTGTTGCCCTCCAAAAGCCGAACTTGATCTCCCGAAAAGAGGTTGGATTCGAAAGAGCTTTTCAAAACTTCGAAGAAGATCTCTCCGAAATCCAGAAGCTTTCCATTGACTACCACGGCTTCCGGGCCGAAAATGTTGGAAACAAGCGCCGCAATGCGACCCAGCTCATCGCCGACTCTTCCGATTACAGAGGCCATTCTTCGACCTAAGGCAGATCCTTTGCGGAGAAACTCATCGATACTTTCGAGATTCTCTCCAAGCTCGGAGTTCAGAGCTGATACAATTGTATCCAGACTTAAGCTGCTGTTATCCATCGGCTCATCACAAAAGCTCTTAAGAAGAGCGTAGCTGATCTCTCCAGAATAGCCGAAACTCCCGCTGTAAATCTCATCTTTCAGGATTATTCCGGCGCCAATTCCTTCGTCGAAATACAGACTTATAAAGGAACTGATGCCTCTGCACTTTCCGAAACATTTCATGCCAAAGGCCGCGCCATCACCATCATTAACGAGAAAGACGGGAAGGCCAAACCTCTTCTCAGTAATCTCACCTATCGCAAAATCCCGCCAGTCATTAAGGCCAAATGGAGAGTAGATTACCCCACTCTTCTTATCCAGTGGGGAGGGAGCTCCAATTCCAATAGCATCTACCCTAGTTTCATTCCTGTAAGACTTATTGATCAGTCTTTGAACAACATCGAAGAGATTGGCCGTGGCATCGGCCCTGGTCTTGTTAGAGACTGACTTAACACATGAAGCGAGAAGCTTGCCGCTGGCTGACATGGCCACACCTGTCGTACTGCCTCTTGCGAGGTTCACTCCGATAACCGTTGCAGCATCACTGCGTATCCTTACAGGAATCGGCGCCTTGCCGACAAGACCCGTCTTCTCTCCCGAAAGCTCTTCAGCTATCCCGAGATCTATCAGCGACGCAACAATCGAGGAAATTGTGGTCTTTGTTAGCTCTGTCTGCCTCGCGAGCTCGACCCTTGGTGTGTCGGGCTTTGCGAGGAGTAGCTGGATTACTCTTCCTATGTTTTTCCCCTTAAGGTCGCTGGGCTTGGATATCACTCTCTCACCTCAAACAACTGAAGAAACCTATTTCGTAATAGTCTCTTACTAAATATTATATACAATTGACCCATCAAAAAAAAGGAAAATCAAGTCACATTATATCCATCTAAAGCCGGTGAAATCCGCTGAGGAGCGTTTAATATCCAGTTTTGCTTAACGCCCGCTCTAGAGATCTCATCATAGCCTATTAGTCAGGGAGTTAAATGCCAATCATGTACTGGTGCTTGTACGAATGCTGTGGTTAGCCCCTGAAAATCATGATCTTTATCCTACCTTGAGGAACTAATCATTACCCAAAAGTCAGGGAACTAAACAGAAATCATATCATGCTCCTTCTCCCTTGGCAGTACATGCCGTATTTGGCTCCTGATGATCCTGATCTTAAATCCTCCCTTGAGGGAGGAGGGCCACGAAGTGGCGGAGGGTCTGAAGGAACGAATGCAAGATCGAGAGAGCGAGAAGACACTCTAAGTCTGAGATGAAGCTGCGCTTCGAGAAGAACCATATTCGAGAGTATCAAGAGTGGGGATTTAAGCTGAACAAAGAAGCGCATAGAATCAGGTCTGCTTGATAGTGATGACCGTGTCTGGAAATGATGATTGATCTCCAGAGAATGTGTTGTGGATAATAATGAGCTCGAGGTTTCGGACAGGCAGTAGCAGCGTTGGGAAAAGAAGAACGCGGGAAAAGGGATAGGTTTCTTGTATCCCCACGAGCATCGAACGAAACTCACAAACTTCGAGACTCTGCCGTCAGATATTCTTCTAGCAATTATTCTACCTTAACAATCTTTAGAGTTGAGATGTCGATTTTTCTTCCTTCGATGGAATTTAGGTACCAATGCCCGGTATCAGAAGAATCATCTCCAATATTAAATATAAGGTCCCAGTTAAAACTACTTGTAAGTTCAAACTTATCGGACGAATCGAGGAAGTTGAAGATGAATTTGTGGTCCGAATCAGGTATTACTCTTAGAAGTCTTCCGGAAGGCTTGTAGACCACTCCATTGATTGAAGGTATCCAGGAAGCCTTGTTAAGACCAAGATCATCGTAACGGTAGTCAGACCAATCTCTGGGATAATTTCCATGGTTTTCAAAGAACTCCTGGATAAGTTGTATCAAACCATTGCTAATCTCCTCAAAACTCGACCCGAATTCAGTGAGCGGAACCGCCGAATCTGGTCCGAAAAGACTGTAATAGATTACTTCTGAGTTCAACGAATCCTCCTGCAAACCGTTTCCAAGAAAGACATAATCATCTATTTCGAAAGGAACTCCCTGCCTTGAATCAGTGAGAATCTCCGACACACTCTCAAAATCCACTTCGCGGTTAGTGAAGACAAAGTAGATGTATTCACCGTCTTCATTCTCCTTCCACGCAGCCCCAAACGAAGTAGAGTCGACATTCCTCCCGAGTTCGTCAATCGACTCAGGTAAATCTCCGTCGAGATAGATCTTGTTGGACAAAGCATTAGAAAGCATTTTGAGATCTCTTGCAACGGAAACGGCCGCAGATTTGCGCAGTGTATTCGTCCCTATAGGAGCAATAACAGCAATAAGTGCAGCAACAACTGAGAGAACGATCAGCAATTCTACTATTGAAAAACCCTTTCTTCTGTCATCTCCAAAACACTCTTCTATCATGTTATTTCACTCTCCCCAATTATGGTCGACTGTGTTAATGCAACAGCGTGCCAGCATACTTGATTCATCTCATCGAAGCCTTCGTAATTAACTGCAAAGCTCAAGTTAATTTAGTCCTGTTAGTCAAGAAAGCTCTCTAGATGTCCAAAAGTGACTGAAGAAATACCTTCTCGAACCGATGCGGAAGATTCTCATCAAACTGTGGTCGGGGATAGCATGTGACGAGCTAGAGAAAGCAACGTGAGGTCGGTTAGCGGTTCAGCGGTTCTCCGTTCGCCGAAAACGTTGTTCGTTCCAGAGCGAGGATCTGTTCTTCGTTATTGGCCAAGCTCAGAAACTAAGATCGAGATGCCGAATTACTGCCCGGCATGACGGAATCAAGAGCAGGGTATCGATTACAGGGTCTGGGTCTGGCGAACAGAAGCGGCTTTCGGAAGCGCCTCACTTCGTCATCCCGTAGTGTTCCTATACGGGATCTGGTTCATGATCTCGATAACGAGCAAAATAAGCAATCTCTTCCTCTCGGTGAGCGCAGCGAACGTCTCTACAACGCTCTTTATCGACTCGTCTTATTGAAGGAGCGAGATGCTGAATCGAGTTAAGTATGACGAACTGTGGCATTTTCAGAACTACCAAACGCCGTCATCCCGGGCTTGACCCGGGATCTGGGTCTTTGATAAACCGGAGTCGTGGGTTGGCAAAGAAAGATGTTCTTCCTTCCAGAGCTAGAATCTGTTCTTCGTTCTTAGAATTCGCTGATCGTTTGTAAAAGCTCAGTTGCATGTTCTAAGACGCAAGGCGCCGAGAAGCATCGGCGGAAGTGATGCCACCTTCGGTGGTACACAAGGCTGGCTAGGATCATTGGTCGCAATGCCCGCTTCGCGGGGAAAGAACCTGTTTTCGCTTACGAGAAAACTCTGTTGTGAAGAGCAGTTGCAAGACTTAGAAGAAGCTTGGGTCAGCAGACTGGTTTCCCTCTCTCTCTTTTCTCGTGAGCTTAGCGAACCTCTCGATAATCTCTTTCTCGATTCGCAAGATCCGCTCTGCTTTTGATCTTAAATCCCCGCTCGAGCGGGGGGGCCGCTTGCGGTGGGGAGTGTTTTATGAGAAGCGCGTTTCGAACTGCACTCCTTTTCGAGAAATGTATCTCAAATGAAGCTATCTGCGCGTTACACGCAAGAAAATGATCGTTCTTGAATTCTCTTCCTTTCTCGAAGCGAAGCTCTCGAAGATGGTCTTTCTCGGTTGATCTCTTCAAAGGACAGACCCATGATCTGGAACGGACAACGAATTACGCCTCTTTACAGCGTTCAGCGGTATTTAGATACTAGATCCCGTGCAGAAACATCACGGGATGACCATTAACAGAAAGTATTCGTTTTTAAGCGTACAGCGGATCTTTTTGCCCGCGAAGCGGGCCTCGCGTCCACTAACGCTCTTCAGAGCATTGCATCCCACCGAAGGTGGCATCACTTCCGCCGATGCTTTTCGGCGCATCACTTCCCCGGACGTTTCTCCGGGCATCACTTCCAGACGAAGTCGGAACTGGCCTCGCCAAATCGGTTTGGTGTTCTTATGGTTTTTCTCGCCACTGCTTGCAGTGACTGGCCGCACGAAGTGCGACTGGCCTGCGCCAGCAGACTGGCTCATTTTGCCTCCTGCGAATCATCCAACAACTAACTCGACCAGTTCCGTTCCGTCGAAAACTCTTATCAAGTGATTATTCGTGTCGGCTATGTACAACAGCCCGTTATAGTATTTGACATCGTTTGGCTCGAATAGACCGAGAGTGGAGCACTTCTCTCCATCCAGGGTGCAGGTTCCCTCTCCAAGATTCTTGATTACCGTCTCTACTCGCTGTATCCCAAGATCAATCTTCCTGATAGCATGGTTATAGGTATCGGCCACGTACAGAAATCTTCCGTAACCGTGAATTCCTAGCGGATGCTGAAAGAGAGACCTTGAAAGAATGCCGTCGACATAACCGAATGAGAAAAGTCCGTGTCCAGCAACAGTTCGAACCAATCCTGATTCCATATCTACATACCTTATTCCGGAAACCTCTGAATCGGCAACGTACAGACTCTTTCCATCAAGGAATAGCCCGCTTGGCTGTGCGAAGTTCGCCTCTTTCAAAGAACCATCTGACATATTCTCGGCACCGCTTCCTGCATACGAGAAGATACTATTTGCCTCTAAGTCGAGCCTCCATATCTGATGCATTCCGGCCATAGCTATGTAGAGATATCTTCCGTCAGTTTGCAAATCCCATGGGGAGTTAAGCCGCGCCTTTGATGCTTCACCGCTGTGTTGCCAGCTGAAGCCCTGAAGACCGTCGCCCGAAATTGTCCTCAATTTTCTTTCTCTCAAATCGGCTTTTCTGATTGCATGGTTCTCTGTATCGGCTATGTAAAGTACACCCTCTGAATAGACCATGCCCTGAGGCCTGTTTAGTCGAGCCTCTTCGAAAGTTCCATCTTCGAAGCCTCTTCTCTGACCTCCGATCTGATCGATCACCTTTGCTTCAAAAGGAGAGGCAAGCTCCGTTACGAGTATTCGATCGTTGTTCGAATCGCTTATAAACATCTTCCTTGAATCCCCGAAGGCGATCTTCCCTGGAAAGGAAAGAGTCGAATCTCTCTTGGATGACTTAGGCGTCACCGGTATCCTCTCATTGCTTAGAATCCCTCTCCAATTCCCATTCTCGAGAGCTTTGGAGATCTCATTTGAAAGGTAATCTCGCTTGCCCTCGCCAGAGGTTTTTGACAAAATCCTTCCGTCAGGTCCTATCAGGACATAAGGCGGCCATGCGCGAACTACATACCTGTCCCAAAGGTAATATTCGTTGTCGATAAGAACGGGATGTTCTATTCCATAACGCTCGACAGCGGCTCTGATACTCTTCTCTTCGCGTTCGTTCTCAAACTTCGCGGAATGGACCCCGATAACGAGGAAAGGACTGTCTTTGTACTTCTCTTCCAGCCAATTGAGGTCCGGGATCACATGAATGCAGTTTATGCAGCAGTAAGTCCAGAAGTCAAACAATACTACAAACCCTTTAAGATCCTCTAGAGTCAGAGGACGGTCGACATTTATCCATTTGCCCGACTCCGGAAATTCTATCGCTCTTCCATACAATTCAATCACCTCTTCCAAGCTTTGACTGAGAATCACAATAATTGGATCACCTCGAGATCTTTCCAGACTCGAACCCGCTTGAAAAATGCATAACATATGGAAAAACCTCGAGCGCAGATGGCGGCGTTCTTGCATTAGATAGGATAGCGTCGCTTCATTGCTTCTCGAGAGCGTTTCTTTTTAATGAGGTCTGAAAATGTCGTGATGAAAGATATTATTGAAGCGGGGATCAGTGATGCATAACACTTGTGGAGTTTCTTATCGTAAGCTTGACATCTATGATCGTGTCAGACACCCTCTTTCCAGAAAGTATTTTCGATAGAGCGACAACCGATTCCGACCCCAGGGTTCTGGGGTCCTGGTCGACAGATGTGAGCGTAGGGATAGTTATTGGGGCAATCAGGTTGTTGTCATAGCCTACGACAGATATCTGATCGGGGACATTAACGCCCTGATCCGTGAAGAAGGCTATCACTCCAGCTGCCACCAGGTCGTTAGCAGCGATGACAGAATCAACCTCGATCATTCTCTCCAACAACTCTCTTGCCGCTTCATAACCGGCCTCGTAGCTGTACCCGCACAACACGATGAGAGAAGGATCGTATTCTATGCCCTCCTCATCAAGAGCCCTCCTGTATCCTGAATATCTATCGAGGGTGGTGTATTTGCCCGCCTCCTTGCTGGAAGCTACTTCTCTTATATTGTCTACAGTGCAGGGTGTTGACCAGAAGCCGGCGAGAAATCCTACTCTCTTTCTGCCGAGTCTCAGGAGGTACCGGGTGGCAAGATAGCCACCTTTCACGTTATCAGTATAGACGTGAGGCTTTGATTCGAAGACATTTCTTCTTCCTACAACAACTATCGGGAGATCTTTGAAGCTCTCTATTTCGGGAAGCGGGTCTCCCGTGGATACCGGACAGTATATAAGGCCATCCACAACGGTCCTTGCAAGGCTGTCGATTGCTGCCTTTTCAACTTCCCTCTTTCCATCAGCAGTCGAGATTATTATCACGTGTTCTATTTCCTGAGCCTTCAAGATCGCCCCGGCAATCATAGCACTGAAAAAGGGGTGTGATACATCCGGAACGAGCATCCCAATGGTATTGGTCGTCTGGCCCTTCATGAATCTTGCGGCAACGTTGGGCCTGTAGTTGAGCTTCTTCACGGCCTCCCAAACCTTGGTCTGAAGATCCTCTCGCACTGGTCTCGAAGCGTTGATAACTCTCGAGACCGTTGCCGCCGAAAGTCCGGCGTAGTCAGCAACCTGCTTTATCGTGACCCTGTCGCTCTTTTTTACTGTAAATCACCTCTCTGCTCTGAAAAGGATTTCAGAAAAGGCAGAGCTACTAAACTTATTATAACCAGCAAGGTCACTATCCCAAAAGTCGAATTGAAGGCATTTACTTCAGCTTCAGCTCCGCCGGATGATGAGAAACGCTGAACGAGAAATCCCGTTCCGGACTGAAATATGATCACAGATATGAAAGTGAAGAGATTCATTCCTCCAAAGAGAGAGCCTCCGCGCCCTTTCACAGCCAGATCATTCACTCCCCCAGTCAGATGGTCGTAAGTGACGCCTGCAAAGAAGCCGAGGAAAAATCCAACGATCCCGGGTACGAGAATCGGCAGCTGGCTCTTCATAGACAACCAGAATATAATCCACGCTGCGCCGTAAGATACACATGAGACGGTAATTGCAATTAGCCTCAGTCTTGCTGGCCTCGCTATATATGCTCCCACAAAATTTCCAACCATTACCCCGATGCTTATCAGCGTTGACCAGAGACTCGCAGTTCCATATGAAACACCGTATGCCGACTGATACCATGTAACGGCCCAGAGTCCCTGCAAGGCCATTAAAGAGCCGAAAGAAGTCCCCCAAAGTATAAGCATCAGCTTCAGCTGTCTTGACTTGAAGATCTTTCTGAACGAATCCTTCAGGTTGTCAAGGAAGCTGATTCTCTCAGTAGTGCTGCCTACCACTGTAACGGGGTCCTTTCTCCTCAGGATTATAAGCGAGGCCGCAAGCGCAAAGTTGAGGACTGCGAGCAGTATGAAAACGTTCTTTCTACCGAACTGATCGAGAGCAAAGGCGAGCGGGGCAACGGAAATCACCGCTCCAAAATTTCCAAGAGTATAGGTTATGCCAGAAAAGAAAGAGTACTTGTCCCTGTGAAAAGAGTGCGACTGAAAAACGAGAACCCCCGAGAGCATTGGAGCAAGGCCCAATCCAGTCAGCAACCTGCCCGTGCCGAGCATCACAGGGTTTGTGGCAAAGCCAAAGAGAAGAGCTCCAATTCCTGTCGTAAGCATACCGAGGGATACAATCTTGAGTGGGCCAAACCTGTCGTTCAGCGCTCCGCTAATTGGTTGCATGAAGGCATACGCATAGAAATATGAACTGGATATGAAACCCACAAGGGAAGCGCTCATCCCCCATTCCGCCGAGACTATGGGAAGGCTCACAGAAGCCGAGACTCTAAAAAAGTAAGAAAAGAAATACGCCGAAACAAGCAGAGCGTATATCGAAAGTTTACTGCCAGAGGTCGATAAAACAGATTCGTCCTTATTCATAATTCTGCCTCCAAAAATCTTGGAAAACCTTTTCCCAAAACTGCAAAAAACCATCTGACTTCTCTCTAACAGTCATCATTTCTGCCGCCCGATCCCGAAGAAAAGATTGAGAATCTCTTCTTTGAGGAAAAAAGCAGTATCTTCCTTCTTGCTTGTAAACATTATACATTAAGAGTTAGGAAATAATCAATTGTGAGATATTTGAATTTTGAATTTTGCCATGCAATGAAGTATAATCTATATATTCTGAAATGGCAAACGTTTTCCGATTCCGAGGAGGTGGATGGTAATGAAGAAAGTTCTTCTGTTTTCGCTAGTTCTTGTTATTGCAGTTTCGATCCTTGCATCATATCCAACAAAAGCCGTTACTTTAGTTATCCCGTGGGCCGCCGGCGGTATTACAGACAGAGTGGGAAGGGCATTTGCGCCTTATCTTGAAAAGCAGCTGGGTGTTTCGGTGATCGTGCTGAACCAACCGGGCGCCTCTGGAGCCATTGGTACAGATTTTGCTTACTCCAAACCGGCAGACGGTTATACACTGCTTCTCTCTGCAGAGACTCCAGGAGTCTTCAGAGTTATGGGAACGGGCAAACTGGGTTTCGATAACTTCGAAGGCATAATGATGCTGGTCGAAGATATGAAAGTAGTCGTCGTTCCAGGCAACTCGCCGTATCAGACTATGGATGAACTCGTTACGGCAATCAAAGAAAACCCCGGAAAGATCAAGATGTCATACTCCGGTCCGGGTGCAAGCGGACACATCCAGGGACTTCTGCTGAAAGAAGTAGGACTTGATGTTTCCATGACCCCGTTCGGAGGCGGCAGCCCTGCAATGCTCGCAACGATAAGCGGTCAGGTCGATTTCACTTTCGGAAATATCGGTACAGTCCTAGACTACTTGAAGACCGGTGACCTAAGGGCCCTCGCAGTCTACACAAAAGATGAAAGATCTGCAGCAATCCCTGAAGTCCCGCCGATTGCCGATGCAATTCCAGAAATGGAACGTTACCTGCCTTTGACCTTCCCGAACTGTATCCTTGTTAAAGAGGGCACTCCGCCTGAAGTCAAGGAATTTCTTCTGGAGGCTGCTCAGAAGGCCGTTCAAGATGCCGGATGGCTTGAATTCACCGAAGGAAGCTTTTATAACAGAATGCACGACGTGCAGGGCGACGATGTTATCGACTACTGGAACCGCTGGACTTCAATCGTCACATGGCTTCTGTATGACGCCGGCGTGGCTCCAAACAGTCCCGCAGACTTTGGAATAGAAAGATTCTGATCTATCGACGGTAGACCTCGTGTCTACCGTCTTTGGAGGTTTTCATGAAAGAGAAGACAAGCGGTCGCGTAAATTTTCAGATAATTGAAGGCGTTTTCTTTGCGACAATTGCCGTGTTTGTTATCGTTGCCTCGGCGGGAATGAACCCTTACGGTTCCTGGTCGCTCGCGCCAGGCCTTTTCCCGTTGATTATGGGCGTCATTCTCCTGGCAATGGCAATTTCTCTAATATTCCAGGCAATCTTGAGTAAGACCTTCAAGTCGGGCGGCTTCGACAAGGTCGACTGGCTTAGGATTTCACTCGTAATGGTCCTGACATTCGTATATGTCTGGCTCGTTCCGATAATCGGTTTTATTGCTGTTTCTATTCCTTACCTGGCCCTGATGCTACTCCTTTTGGGGGAAAAGCGCTGGTGGCTGATCGGGATAATCTCCGTGGGGACTACTCTAGGCCTGTATTACGCCTTCGGTGTGCTACTGAGTGTCTACCTGCCTTGAGAAGGTGATGTTGATATGATTGAACAAATACTGGCTGCAATAGATCTCAGGTTCATTTTCCTGGTATTTGTTGGTGCCTTTGCCGGACTTATTGTAGGCGCCATGCCGGGGCTTTCCGTCACAATGGCCACTGCAATTCTCGTTTCGGTAACTTTTACATGGGCTGTCAACGACGCAATGGCTCTTATGATGGGCGTCTACGTTGTCGGAGTCTTCTCCGGGGCAATATCCGCCATACTGGTCAACATCCCAGGAGCTCCCGCATCGGTCGCAACTACTCTTGACGGCTTTCCCATGACCATGAAGGGACAGGCCAAAAAGGCTTTGCGAGTTGCTACCGTCTATTCTTTTGTGGGTACTCTTTTTGGTCTAATTATGCTGGCCTTGCTTGCAAAACCAGTTACAAAGATTGCCCTGCAGTTCTCGCCGATGGACTACTTTCTGCTTGCCCTCTTCGGCTTGACAACAGTAGGGTCTCTTACGTCGAAGAACTTCCTTAAGGGATTGATAAGCGCTGCTCTAGGCGTCATCATAAGCTTGATAGGAATCGATCCGATAATGGGAACCCCGAGATTCACGTTCGGTTCAATGAGGCTACAGGCCGGTATTTCACTGATAGCCGCTCTGATCGGGCTGTTCGGTTTTTCGGAGATTCTCGTTCAGATAGGTCAGCGTTCTCTCGATCCCATTTCCGGAAAGCTGGGAAAAGAGAAGGTCGGTTTTCGGCAGCTATTGAGGCACATTCCCCTTTCACTGCAGTCGGCAGTGATAGGTACGTTCATAGGCGCGCTGCCGGGAACAGGTGGTCCAGTAGCTTCTCTAATTGCTTATGATCAGGCAAAGAAGACCGTTAGAAAGCCAGAAGTTCCATTTGGAGAAGGGGCCGTTGAGGGAATAGTTGCCAGCGAGTCTGCAAACAACGCCTGTATAGGTGGAGCACTCATACCGATGCTTACGCTTGCTGTTCCCGGCGATGCAGTTACTGCGGTCCTTCTATCTGCAATGTACGTCCATGGTTTGAGGCCCGGGCCCCTGCTTTTCACGCAGACCCCCGACCTCTTCTACGTAATTCTTGCTGCGGGAATAATTGGATCACTGTCGATAATCGCTTTTGGAATCAGTGTGGCACCGCTAATGGCAAGGATGGTGTTGATTCCGAAGAAGATCCTGCTTCCTGTGGTCGCAATCTTGTGCATAATCGGCGCCTACGCAATAAACTCAAGTGTGTTCGATGTGCTCATAATGGCTATCTTCGGTTTGATGGGCTTTATCATGAGAAGAAAGGGCTACTCGGTGGCTCCCATGGTGCTCGGTATAGTGCTGGGATCACTGATGGACGCCAATTTCAGGAGAGCCGTATCACTGGCTTCGGCAAGTGACAATCTGTTAATCTCTATGTTCTCCAGGCCGATCAGTCTCATACTGATAGCCTTCATATTAATATCTCTGCTTTCAAATTTCAAGTTTGTCAAGACCGGAGTGAGGAAGCTCTTCTCCAGAGGGTCTGACAAAGGACAGGAGGAATGAAAATGATAGCCTTTGCTTCCAGGCATAACCTCTCAGGGAGACTCTCCGTACCCGGTTCAAAGAGCCATACAATAAGAGCTGTCCTTATCGCCGCGATGGCAAACGGGCTCTCAACCATTAGAAACCCTCTTCCCAGCGAAGATTGTCTCTCGGCGACAAGAGCCGCAAGGGCCTTCGGATCGGATGTGAAGATCGAAAAGGGAGTATGGACTATCCAGAGCTCTCACGATGGCTTGAAAGTTCCCGACGATGTGATCGACTGCGGCAATTCCGGAACGACCTATTACTTCGCCACGGCTATCTCAGGAACTCTGAGCGATTACGTTGTTTTGACGGGTGATTACCAGATCCGCAGGAGACCCGTGGGAAAGCTGCTGGATGCGATGAGAGATCTGGGAGCCTTCGCCGTCACGACGAGAAGCAACAGCAATGCAGCTCCCGTAATAATAAAAGGCCCCATGAGGGCCGGCACGATCGTCTTTGGTGGAAAGATGTCCCAGTACATTTCGGGGATGCTCCTGGCCTCCGCAAGGCTAAAGGGCAAGACAAGGATCGAAGTCCAGAAAGCCATAGAGAGACCTTATCTGCAGATGACCGTGGATTGGATGACCGAACACGGAATAAAAGTCGAATACGACGAGAAAAATTACAGCTTCTTCGAAGTGGAAGGCCCCCAGGAATACAAAACAGTTGAAACCTCAATACCGAGCGACTGGGAATCCGTCGCGTTCCCTCTCGTGGCGGCGCTGGTTACGGATTCCGAGATTGTGATAGAGGATCTCGATCTTTCCGGAAGCCAGGGAGACTCAGTAATCGTGGATATCTTGAAAGAGATGGGTGGAGACGTAACTCTCGACGGTGCCACTAACTCTCTAAAGGCCAGGGGAGGGAACAGACTCAGGGGAATCACAGTAGATTGTTCCGACATTCCCGATGCTCTGCCCATACTTTCAGTCGCCGCCTGCTTCGCAGAGGGAGACACCGTACTGACGGGAATAGAAAGCATAAGAGTGAAAGAAACCGACAGAGTCGAGGTAATGAAGAGGGAGCTCTCGAAAATGGGAGCATCGATCGAGGACACTGATCATGAAATGATTATCCATGGCGGCAAGAAACTGACCGGAGCAAAGGTCGAAAGCCACGACGACCACAGAGTGGCTATGTCCCTCGCCGTCGCCGGGCTCTTCTCAGACGGGGTTACGGAAATCAGCAACGCCGAGTGTGTCTCGGTCTCCTTCCCGGGTTTCTACGAACTCATGAACGACGTCGGAGCTGGTTTCGAGATCGAATAGAATCGCTCATCTAGAGAAGATATCTGGCAGTTATCACTTTTCTGATGTTAATCAAAGAAAACATCACCCATTAACCCCGGCTTCACGGCCGGGCTTTTTTGCATCAGCCGCTTTCAGAAGATCTGAATAACTCTAGATGAAAGACTTCTGGAACCTCATCGAGGAATGGATCCGAAGAGAAACTTCAAAGCCAAGCAATATTCTAGCTGCTATATACTGCTTTTTTTGCTGAGAAGAACCCAATGGGCAGACTTCATGAGAAGTCGCTTCTTCAGAGTTCTACGAATACAGATAGGTTTGCTCTTTTCGTTGCCATGGCAAAACAGCTTGATTCAAGAGTATCAGAGTTTCACAGAAGCATTACTCGCCACTTAGCACCACCAGGTGAAATTGATAGTGAACGCTGGCTCTCATCATGATCAGGGAACTCCACAGCATCACGCAATGAAACAGACCATTGAAACCCCTAAGAAGTGAATCAACTTCCGTTCTTCCAGTCTTCATGGTTCAAATGCACATCTTCGATACGATGAAGACGCTTGACATCGCCGTTTTTCGAAGTACCTTCCACGGGCAAAAAAGACTTGACACTTGAAATCCAAACCATGATAATTGTAATAGTTCTGGCGGACAGAGCTTTCGTGTCCTACGCTTTTCTCTAGACGATCGGAGGTAATAGCAAATGAGAAAAACTCTAATCATCTTTATGCTGGTCCTCGTTGCCTCATTTTCGATGGCGAATTTTTTCAGGCCTGACATTCGTGCAGGTTATGGTGTAACGAGCACCGGATGGCTCTCGGATTACTTTGAACCTCTCAAGGGAACGAACATGGATACTCCAGTCTACTACATGGACAGCGGAGTTCCCGGGCCCACTTTTCTGCTTATGGGTGGTACACATCCAATGGAG
>Ga0209614_1000670_pt1 | contig 29119 bp, 28 predicted proteins | sample BlaSprsedimmetaG_FD_185484 | JGI IMG/M metagenome (GOLD analysis project Ga0209614, IMG submission 185484) | Hot spring sediment bacterial and archeal communities from California, USA to study Microbial Dark Matter (Phase II) - Blank Spring... ... | reverse complement strand
CGGTGGCGTGGCGCTTGATGGTGCCGACCGGCACGCCCTGATAAGGCACGCCCCGCAGCTCGGCCCAAGAAGTGAGCGTGGCCATGAGCCCGCCATAGACATGGGCCGCGTCAGTTGCGGCGTGGCGGCGCACCTCCTCGAACCAGATCGCGGCGACCGGTCCCGACAGGCGATCGATCTCGGTCAGCCAGTTGGTGAAGCGCAGATAGCGCATGCCGCCACCGTCATAGCGGCCGGGCCTGAAGCTCGCGGTCCCACTGGTGATCAGCCCTTCGGCCGAGCGCAACGCCCAGCCGGTGCTGGTGCCGAGATCCAGCGCGAGAATGCAGCGGTCGAGAGTGCCGGCAGCCGTGAGAGGCGCCGCAGCGATGTGTGGGGAGCGGTCCATGATGACCTCCTCTTCGATTGAGAGGCCGGGGCGGCACGGCTGCTCGGGTAGAGCGGCAGCACGCGCGCCCGGACCGGGATCGCGAGGTCTGGTCACGGTCACGTTGTCGATGCCGGGAGCGCCCGGCACTTCCTTCAATGGCTTCACCCCGTCCGCTTGAAGGAAGTGGGGCCGCAAGCCATTGGCAGAATGAGTATAAATCTCTTCTTTCAATATTTCAGTTATTTCATGGGGTATGGGTGTGGCACCCCTTCCCATCCACGCGCGCGAGGGTCCTTGCGTGAAATATTGAAAGAAGCCCCGCGCGCCGGATTTCCATTCCGGGACGGGAGCTTGCGCACAAACTTCCTTCAAATGAAGGATGGGGGCGGTTGAAGGAAGCACCGTCCCGACCCTCACCGCATCGCCCGGAAGCGCATGGCCTTCCGCCCCCCGGTCTCCTTCTCCACCGCGACGATGTCACCGCTCTCGACCAGCGTGAGCAGGATGTCGTCGCGGTCGCGCGCCCGGAGCCATTGCGACGCGCGGGTCAGTTCGGACTTGGTGACGCCTGCCGACCCGGCCTTGCGGATGATCTCTCGCACCCGCTTCAGATGCGCCTCGGTCTCGGTGTCGGCGACATGGCGCTCAACGGCGTCGATGGTGCGCCGGGCGAAGTGCCGCACGAAATCAATCGCCCAGACGGCCTCCTCGAGCCGGATGACAGGATGGACCGCATTCCGCCCCCCGGCCAGGACGAGCGCGACCTTGGCCGCGTTTTCCGCGATCCGAGCAAGGATCGGCCGTCTGGAACGTGCCGGCTGCAGCCCTGAGCTCGCCGGTGATCTCGTCGCTGAGCGCGTCGAAGCGAAGCTGCGCCTCATCGTCCATCGGCACTGTCATCGGGTCGACCGCGGTCTCGGGGCCCGAGGTTCGGCCGGCGAGGTTACCGCTCGCCCGGCCGCCGCCTTCGGCGAGCCGCTGCAGCCCCTCGATCAGCGCGCGCGGAGGTCGACGCAGCCCGGCGCTACGGTTCTCGTCCGGATAGTCCTCCTCGCTCGGCAGGATGATGAACCGGGCGAGCGAGCCGTCGACGACATTCGCGCCTTGCAGCGCCCCCCAGAAATGCAGCGGCGTCGTCGTGCCATAGACGCAGAGGCAGGGCTGGACGATGTCGCGCCGCTCGTTCGAGCCGTCCCGGTTGGCGTATTCCGCGCCGAGAAAGACCCCGCACGCCGCGGTGTAGAGCTCGGTCATGTTGTCGAGGATCTCGGTGACGTGGCGCGGGCTGCGCTTCCGGTCGGCCGCCGCCGCAAGGAACATCCCGAACTCGTCGATCTGGAACAAGATGGCGGGCTGACGGTGGAGAGCGGTCAGGAGCCCCGCGCCCGACGCGATCTTGTTGCCGCCCAGGTGGTGCGCGAGGCCGGCCGCGAAGAACAGCTCGTTGACGACCTCGCGGGCGTGGTTCTTGCCCGAGCCGCTGTCCGCGATGCCGACGATGTAGAGGTTCGTGCGCAGGTCGGTCGTCGTGCGGTAGCGCCGCCCCATCAGCGCGCCGAGGGCGCAGAGGCTCGCACCCACCGCAAGAAGCGGCTGCGGTCTGCGTGCCGTGTCGATCATGTAGCGCGCGAGATCGCCCACGAGCCCGCCTGGGATCGTCAGCGTGAAGGACGGCGCAGGCGCGAGGATCGGCATCGGGGCTTCAGGCTGGGCGAGCCGCGCGAGGAGGCCCGCCGCGGGATGCGCGTCGCCCGAGCAAACCTTCTGACTGCCGTCGAGCAGCAGGTCGGGATCGGGACGCCAGCCCTTCTCCATGGCGAGGTGATAGATCGTGCCGGCGCCGATGCGCGCGGGCCTGAAGCTCGCCCACGCCTTCGCCGTCGCGGCCGGATCGTTCTTGGCGGCCTGCGCCGACCAGTCGGCGAAGAGCGCAGCACCCTCCTCGCCCAGCGCGCCCTTCAGCGCCATGCCGATGCGCATCCAGCTGTCGTAGTCGAGCTCGGCGTTGGGCAGCCAGGCGAGTGCGCTGCGGATCGCCGCCAGCGTGCCGGCCTGTGCGTGGGCCGGCAGACTCGGGTGCGCTGCGCCGTTCGCCGTCTTCGCACCGAGGCTCTTCGGGCGCATCTCGGGCGGAATCAGCGCCAGCGCCTCGTCGAGAAACGCTGCCGCCCGGCCGGCGTCGATGGCGGGCAGACTCTCGATGTCGAGGTCAGCCAACCCCTCGTCCGGCCACGCATAGGGCTGACCGGTGTCGGGATGCTCGGCATAGGCCACGAACTGCTGTCCGAGGCAGAGCATTTCCAACGGGGCACGCCGGATCCCGGCGAAGGGCTCTCGCGTGCGATAGACAAGCAGCCGCTTCGGTGGCTTGCCGATCCTGAGCGCCGGCGTGTCGCCCAGCCGCTCGCGGGCCAGTCGTTCGATGCGCAGCGCAAGCTCGCCATCCTCGGCGACGTCGATGTCGAGCGCGGCGACCGCGCCGCCGACGATTCCGACGCCGCAGTCGGGCCAGCTGGACCAGGTCGTGACCTCGAGCTCGGTCGTGGCGCGGCTCGCATGCCGATTCCACTGCGGGTAGTCGTGCCAGACCGCGCGGGTGAACTGGCCGGGTTTCTTGGTGCCGGGCGCGATCGGCAGGATCGCGTAGCCGTTGGTCACGAGACGCGCGCCCACGCGCGCCATCCACGAGGTGTCCGCCATCAGAAGGGCACCTCCGGGATCATGCCGTCGAGACGCGCGCGGTCCTTCGCCGCCAGGTCGCGCAGGTGGTCGCAGTAGCCGGTGACGATCACCTCGACGAAGGTGTCCCACTCCTCCTCGCTGAGTTGGGCGAGATCGGTCCGGCCGAGGCTGTCGAGATAGGCGCCGCCGGCCTTGCCGCCCTCGACCATGGCCGCCGTCTCATTGGGGGTCGGATCGATCATGCCCGACCTCCGGTGGCAAATGTCCTGGCAAGCGCGGCTGCAGAGGTCTCGGCGGCTCGTGTCGCGCCGCGGGTCGGAGACGCGGAAGCGCGCGTCGAACCAGCCCCAGCCACGGGGCTCTCGGTGGCAGACGGCGCAGAGCCCGGAACGGCTGTAAGGCATGGGGCGAACCTGTAGGCGGTGATTTCGGTGAAGCGGCCCGCGGGGCGGACAGCGATCTCGGTGGGTCGGCGCAGCCGGTCCGCCAGCAGGAGCGCCTCATCGATAGACTCGGGCACTTCCAGCTCGGGCGCGCGCTCGCGCCACCAGCTCACGGCCTTCCGGCGCGGATAACCCTCGTGCTCGAAGCAGACCCATTCCGTGTGGAAGGCGAGACCGCAGCGGTAGGTGACCTTCAGCGAGACCCGCCCGCCGCGCTTCTCGTGGCGCCTGTAGGTGACGTCGGTGACGGCGGCCCATTGCGGCTTGCCTGTCGACAGGACCTCCAGCGTCGAGGCGGTCGGCTCGAGCTTCACCTCGCGGCCGGGGAACTCGAAACCGCAGTCAGGGCATTCGAGCGCCGCGATGGCGACGATGGTCCCGCATTCCGGGCAGATCTTGGTGGGCGGCGGTCCGTCGCCCTGTCCCCTCGGCCGCTTCGGCCGCACCAGATCGATGGGGCCATGCCGGCGGACATTGCCCGCGAAATCGAGAACAAGGCAGTTCTCCTTGCCCTCGGCGAGCCGCGTGCCCCGTCCGGCCATCTGGACATAGAGACCGGCCGACCTGGTGGGCCGCAGCATGGCGATCAGGTCCACGGCCGGCGCGTTGAAGCCCGTTGTCAGCACGCCCATGGAGGCCAGCGCCCTGATCTCGCCGCGCTTGAAGGCGGCGATGATCGCGTCACGCTCGTCTTTCGGCGTCTTGCCGAAGATGGTGGCGCAGCTCACCCCGCGGCGGCGGAACTCCTCGGCGACGTGGGTGGCGTGGCGGACGCCCGAGCAGAAGGCGAGCCAGGACCGGCGCGTCTCGCCATGGGCGATCACCTCGGCCACAGCGGCGCGCGTGATGGCGTCCTGGTCGACCGCGTCCTCGAGGTCGCGCGCGATGAACTCGCCGCCCCGCGATCCCACGCCGGTCACGTCGAGGCGGGTCTTCGTCTGTTTCGAGATGAGCGGGGAGAGAAAGCCCTGATCGATCAGGTCGCGGACCGACACCTCGTAGGCGATGTCGGTGAAGAGCGCGTTCTCGCCCTCGTGCAGCATGCCGCTGTCGAGCCGGAAGGGCGTCGCCGTCAGCCCGATCACCTTCAGCGCGGGGTTGATCGCCTGCAGGTCGGTGATGAAACGGCGATACATGGTGTTCGACCGGCCGGGGATCAGATGGGCCTCGTCGATCAGCACCAGATCGGCATGGCCGATGCGCGTCGCCTTGTCGTGGATGGACTGGATGCCGGCGAAGAGGATCCGGGCCCGCGCGTCGCGGCGGCCGAGCCCGGCCGAGTAGATGCCCGCGGGCGCCTTGGGCCAGAGCCCCAGCATCTCGGCATGGTTCTGCGCGATCAGCTCGCGGACATGGGTGACGACGAGCACGCGCTGGTCTGGCCAGGCCTTGAGCACGCCGTCGATGAAGGCGGCCATGACGAGGCTCTTGCCGCCCGCCGTCGGGATCACGACGAGCGGGTTGCCGCTCTCCTTCTCGAAATAGCCGTAGATCGAAGCGATCGCGGCCTGCTGGTAGGGGCGCAGGGTCAGCATGCGGCGGCCTCCTCTTTGCGGGCGTCGTTGGTCCAGGCCGAGCCGTCGCGCATGCGATAGGAGACGAAGTCCTCGCCTGCCTCGCTCACCTCGCCGGGGACGAGATCGGGGATGAACAGATGCCGGGGGCAGGCGCTGCGCTGGTCGGCCGGTTCGAGCAACCGGTCGTGGCGCGCGCAGTGCCAGCCTCCTTCGATGGGCGTGGAATGCAGGCAGGACCGGCAGGTGACGGCCGCGGCCTCCTCGCCGTGGCAGAGCCCATGGTGGTCGCAGAACCGGCACTCGAACCAGGCGGGATCCGCGCTGATCCGCTCGGGCGGATGCTGGGCGAAGATGATCCGCCGCGCCTTTTCCAGCAGGCGCTCGCCCGTCTCGGGGTCGGCCGGGACACGTTCGATGTGCAGCGCGTCGGTGTCCTTGCAGACCGCGACGTAGAGCGCCCGCGTGATGCCCGTCAGGTGCATGTACACCTGCATCTGCGCGGCGTGCTGGGGCTTGGCGAGCACGACGCCCTCGCCGACGAGCTCGGCGAAGCTCTTCGCGGAATGCGTCTTGAACTCGACAACGTGCCAGGTCTTCGGCGCCTCGAGCAGCCCGAGGGCGACCGCGTCGAGCGAGCCGCCGAAATGCCCGCCATGCGCCTCGACGCGGAACTGCCGCCCGGTCTCGGGATCGACCTCCAGCACCGTGGCGCCGGTCGCTCGCAGGTCGCGGACTAGCCGGGCCTCTTCCAGCTGGCCGGTCTCGAACAGCCGCAGGATGCGGCCGGTGTGCCGCGCGGGCGTCGCCCAGCGGAAGTCGTACCAGAGCGCGCGGGCGCAGGACTTGCCGATCAGCGAGGCGCCGAGGTGGTCGCGGAAGCCGTCGCCCTGCCGCGCCTCGTAGGAGGCGTAGATGGCGGACAGGGTCGGCGTCGGGGGTTCGGGAAGCCCGGCCATCAGCAGGCCTCCTCCCGCTGGAGCCGCGCCCGCGCCTCAGCCAGCACAGCGGCCCAGGCGGCGCTGTCATGGCGTTCGCGCAGGACGGCGATGATCATGTCCTTCAGGCGCGCGCGCCGGCGGCGGCCGCTCTGACGGGCGACGATCTCGGCGCGCTCGCGGTTGAGGTGCCGCAGCGCCGTGCGCGCGCGGTGAAACCAGTCGGAGTCGATCGGCTTCGCCGTCCGCTGCCGCGTCAGATCGGCGGTCGCGATCTGCGTGCGGATCTTCGCGATGGCGTCCTCGATCTCGATCAGGCGCCGGGTGTCGTCGGGCAAGCCGGGGGCGTTCGCGGCCGCGCAGGCCGCGTCGGTGGTATTCGTCATGGTCAGTCTCTCGGGTCTGGCGATGTCCGGGCCGCCGCGCGCTATCCGCCCGCGACGGCCGAGGGCGTCAGCTCTTGCGGTTCCAGGGTGCGGTGGCCGGACGGGCGGGCGCCGACTGCGCGGGCGCGTTGGCCGGCTGCGTGGCGGCGGGCTTGGGCGGGGTCGCCTGCGCCGGGGCCTCCGGCACCAGGTAGCGGATCGTGTTGCGCTCGCCGTAGCCGTCCTTCGGGGGCTTCACGCCGACCTGGATCGTCATCGGGATCAGGTGCAACTCCTCGCTGTCGTTCACCTGCAGCTTGCCCGTGGCGTGGCAGATCGCCGACAGCGTGCGCTGCGCAATCTCGACCGTGGTCGGGTTGGCGTTCACCAGGTTCAGCTGGTCAAAGACCTTTCGGCCCTGCTGCGGCCCCTCGAGGATGTCGAGCATCAGCCAGAGATACTTCCCCATCCCGTTCTTCGTGACGCGCATCTCGCTCTCGACGATCTGGGCGCGATACTTGCCCGCGGGCAGGATCTCGTAGGCGGTGGTGGGCTCGATGCCGGCGGCGTCAAAGGCGGTGTCGAAACGTGCCATCGTGCTGTCCTTTCAGTCGTAATCAGGCGGATTGGGGCATGGCGGCCAGGAACTCCGACCACTCGAGCGGCAGGGTTTCCGGCAGGCCGTAGCGGTTCTTGGCGAGGAAGGCGGGGCGCTCCTCGGTGTGCATCACGCGCGCACCGGACCCGAGCGCCCGGGTCACTTTCTTGTTGAAGCCGACGTCGGACTTGCTGACAGAGATCCGGTAGTTGGCGAAGAGCACCACGTCCGAGTGCTCCTGCAACAGCGCGGAGGCGCGAGCCTGCAGCTTGATCACGTACCGGTCGTAGGGTTCGTGCTCGGGGCTGTCGAAGCGCTTGATGTCGGTGTGTGCGATCTGGATGACCGCCATGCCCTTCCGGTCGCGGAGCGCGTTCAGCCTGTCGATGTATTCGCGCCAGATGGTCAGCGCCTCGGCGTAGCCCTTGCCGAAGCCGGGGCTTTCGATCGACTGCCAGCCGTTGCGACGGCAGGCCTCGGCCCAGATCAGCGGCTCCAGCCAGTCCACGCTGTCGACCACCACCGTGGAATAGGGGTGGTCCTCGTCGAGCAGGGCGTCGAGCGCCTCGGCGACCTCCGCGTAGCTCCCCGCCAGCGGGAAATGCGGCACCTGCAGCTTGCCGAGACCGTCCTCGGTGAGGACGAACACGGGCGCGTCAGCGGATGCGGCGAAGGTGGATTTACCGATGCCGGCGACGCCGTGGATGAGCACGCGCGGCGGACGCAGCACCGTCGAGGTTTGCAGGGATGCGAGCGAAATGGCCATCAGCGCGCCTCCCCGTCGAGGACGAGCCGGAAGGTCGGTTTGCCGGTGCGAACCGTGCGCGCTGGCTCGAACTCCTGGCGGATGTCCTTGGGCCAGGCGGTATACTTGCGCTCGGGGACGCTGAACGCGATGTCCACGTACTCGGCGGGATCGGCGCCATCGGCGCGGATGCGCTCGACCAGACCGGCGAGCATTGCCTGGTCCCAATCGACCCGCTTGGCGAGCTCGGCGACCACCGTGACCGGGCCGTCCTGCAGCCGGATGGTGCCAGTGTCCTTGCCTTCCGCGCGGCGCGAGTCCTGCGCCTGATCGCCGTACTTCAGCGCGATGGCCCCATCGAGCCAGTCGCTGAGTGTCTTCGCAGCGCGCAGCCGCTCGTCGGCGTCCTGCTTCAGGAGCGCCAGCTGGTCGCCCGGCAGCCCGGCGATCTCGCCGACCGGCATGGTAGGGAGGTCGTCGATGGTGATGCGGTTGGGGATCGTCATGGCCGCCCCCTCACGCCAGCTTCACGGCGGGCTTGTCCGCCGTGCTCGAGCAGTGCCGGTTGGCCTCGTAAGCCTCGACATCCTCGAGCCGGTACACGACCCGGCCGCCGATCTTGATGAAAGCGGGGCCCTCACCGGTCCAGCGCCAGCGCTCCAGCGTGCGCGGGCTGATCTTCCATCGAGCCGCAAGCTCGACCTGGTTGAGGTGTGTGACTGACATCGTCGTCTCCTTCGCGATTGGCCGAATGCCTGCGAACGAGACTGCGGTGTGCGAGGGGAGGAGATGGGGAGGCAGAAGGGGAGCGTGCGGGGAGGAATTGATTTCGTCAGAAAAACTCTCTATATTTCTGACACGATAGAGCCCTGAAGGACCACCCAGATGACTGGCATTGCTGATCGAATCATGAAGCGCGTGCGCGCAAAGGGTCGTGGCCGCTGGGTGTGCACTCCCAAGGACTTCCTTGACCTCGGCAGCCGTGCGGCGGTCGACCAGGCGCTGTCACGTCTGGCGAAGAGCGGGGATCTCCGCCGCGTTGGGCGCGGGCTCTACGATATGCCCCGCACCAGTGGCGTCCTGAAGCGGCCAGCGCCGGTGGACATGGACAAAGCGGTCGCTGCCCTCGCGCGGCGCGACAGCATCCGCATCATGCCTGACGGCATTGCCGCGGCGAACCAGCTGGGCCTGACGAACGCGGTCCCGGCGAAGACAAGCTATGTGACGGACGGAGCGACGCGGGACGTGAAGATCGGTAACCGGACCGTTCGCCTGCGGCATGCAGGTCCGAGCGTGATGGTTTGGGCCGGAAAATCCTCTGCGCCCGTGGCGCAGGCGCTGCGCTGGCTTGGCCCGCAGGCTGCTTCGGATGTGCGGGTCGCAACCACACTCAAACGGAAACTACCGGATGCCGTGAAGAAGGATCTCGTCCGCAACAGCGGCAGCCTGCCAAGCTGGGCTGCGCCTCTAGCGCATAGTCTTGTCGAGCCGCAAACCGCTGCGCGATGAGCGAGAGCTACGCGCGGTTTCTCGCGCTTTCGGATCAGGACAGAAAGGACGTGTTCGAGGCGGCGGCCGACCGTCTCGACACGTTGCCCAGCTACGTCGAGAAGGACTTCTGGGTCTGCTTCGTGCTCGACGCGCTCTACAACCGCCTGCCGGACAGCCACCCGCAACTCCTGTTCAAGGGCGGCACGGCGCTGTCCAAGGCGTTTGGGCTTATCCGCCGCTTCTCGGAGGACATCGATCTAGTCGTCTGTCGCGACGGACTGGGCTTCGGGGCCGAACGCGACCCGACAAACCCCGAAGGCATCTCCGGAAAGAAGCGCAAAGCGCTGTTCGACGAGCTGAAAGAGGCCTGCAGCGCCTATATCCGCGGCGATCTCGCTGCGGCTCTGGGGTCGCTTCTCGACGAGCGCTGCGAGATCGTCCCCGACGACGAGGATGCGGATCAACAGACACTGCTGATCGAGTACCCCACGCTCTACCCGAGCGCCGATCTTCCCTACGTCTTGCCGCGCGTTAAGCTCGAAGCGGGCGCGCGCTCGGCGCTGGATCCGAATGTGAGGGCAAGCGTGACCCCCTATATCACAGGGGACCTCGCGGAAGATTGGTCGTTCGAGGTCGGCAACATCCATGTCATCTCCCCGGCGCGGACCTACCTGGAAAAACTTCTGATCCTCCACGGCGCATTCTGCGGACATCGCGACGAAGGTCGGGTGCCTGCGGACAAGGACAGGATATCGCGCCACTATTACGACGTCGCGATGATCACTGGCACCGACATCGGCGGGGCGGCTTTGGCCGACGAGGCGTTGCTCACGGCAGTGCGTGAGCACAACCTCATCGCGTTCAAGCAGGCCTGGAAGAAGTTCGATGAAGCCATTCCCGGGTCGCTCCGCGTGGTGCCTTCTGACGAACTGCGCGCGGCGATCGAGAAGGACTACGGGGCCATGCAGGGCATGATGCTCGGCGACGCTCCACCCTTCGACTGGGTTATGGAACAACTTCAATTGGCTGAGGACACCATCAATCGGCGCGAGCCCGCTGCTGCTCCAGGAGCTCCCTGACGCGAAGCCTGCAGGACCCGCCCGTCGCCTCGATCAGGTCCCGCCAATCCTCGTGATCCTTGAAGATATCTCTCATCCGGCTCGACGACTTGAACTCCAAGTCGGCGAACATCACCTCGGTGCTGACGCTTTCCACGCCATTTTCCCATGCATTGAAAAGGTACTCGACGATCTGGCGCCGCTTGTCGCCGCTGAACTTGAACTCCCTGTCGCCGACCCAGAAATGCCGGAACCCAGCCGCGTGGCGCACGGGATCGGCCGCTCGGGAAACCGGGCCGGTCTTCAATTGCGCCGCGAGGTAGGTAGGCTCAATGATGAGCCCCGCGCTATGGTTCACGAGGTCATCCAGCGCGATGATCTGGTGCCGTGACAGCTCAGCTTCGGCGAGACCGGGGGTCGATGAAGTAGTCACCACGACCCTGAAATCCGCGGGAGGGCGGCCACCGAGATAAGCGACGACCTGCCGCCAGACATCCCGATCGGTCAGCCTCCGCGCGAACCAGACCGGGACCCGCCCCCCGCGTCCAGGCAATCGGACATCGCCGATCTCCCATAAGGTGCCGGAAATGCGTTCAGCCGGCCGAGCCTTAACCGGCAGATCAAGCCGAGCCGCAAGCCGCTGAAGCAAGGCCAGAGGGTCGATCCGATAGACCTGGAGGCGCTTCTCTTCGACGGTTACCCATCCCGCCGCAGGACTGAAATATCCGTAGGCTTGATGCTCGGGCGACCATTCGAGGCTCACAGGTTCATCGTCATGGTCGGTCAGCGATGTAGCGGCCGGAACGGGCCCATCCGGCACCAGGAGACCAGCGCCGATCAAAGGAGCGGCGCTGGTGGCATGATAGTCGCTCAGGATGGCGCCGGCGATCCGCGCCTCCTCTGTCTCGACGATGCTGACGAAAAGCCTCGCGGCGCGCTCATCAATCTTCGACAACGACCGGGTCATCGACCAGAATTCCCCAACGCCGCAGGTACTTCTCTCCGATCACCTGCTCTTCCTCGGTCTGATCCTTGAGGTTGCAGCCGTGCGGCATGGTGATCGTCAGCGGCAGCGTGCGGCCACGCCGAGCGCCCGGTTTCCGGTGGAACTTGATCGCCAGCTTCGCTTGCGTCGCCACCCAGCCGCCGCTGAGCGGATTGCCGGGGCCAAGCCGAGCCTCAGCCATCGTCCAGATGTTGCGGTCAGCCTTGCTGAGGCATTCCAGAGTAACGCGTTCCCCGACGGCGTCGATCGGCATCAGCCTCAGCTGGCGAACCTCGACCCGCTCGATCCCGTCCTCGACATCGGTCGGGAAGGAATGCGGCGCCAAGAGCACCGCGAGATCGTAGTGCCGCATCGGCACCTTCTCGTCCCTGAACTCCACGCCGAGAAGATCCCGCGCGAGAAACTGCGCCATCTCGGACCGGCTTTCGCGATCGCTGGCGACGACCTCGATCACCCCGGTCGCGGGCTCATAGGTCATGGCAGCCTCAAAGACGGGCCGATAAGGCTGGCGCACCAACTCTCCGTCGTCATCAAAGGCGAACTGATCGTCCGGCAAGCCCTCCCTGTATACCGTGATCTGTACGAGCTCGCAGTCGTCGCCGTCGAAGGTGGGCCGTACCCGCTCGAAGATATCAACATGGACGTTCTTCGACGCGAACCTCTTCCGCAGCGCCGCCTTGAACGCATCCAGAGCATGCGCGTCGCGACGGACGTTAAGGTTCGCATCGCAGAGGAAGCCATCCCAGCTCCGCCCGCGACGGCGCTCGTCGGTGAAGCGGACCTCTTCTGCATGCCGGAACCGGTCCCGGTCGCTGAGGAAAAGCCACAGCGACCGGGCGTGGCCATTCTCGAGTTCGTCGAGAACTTCCCGATCGTCGATGACACTGTAGAGCGCCGTCTGGCCCGCATCGTCGGCCATCGCGCTGACGCGCTCGCCGTCGTTGATGATGCGGCCCCGTGCTTCGTCGTCCATTTCGTCGACCGCCTGAAGCAAGGGCTTCACGACCTCCGGTTCGGACGCGTCCCAATCCACAGGCGTCGGCAACACGATCCCTGTCTTGGTGAAATAGTCTCGCAGCCAGGCCGGAGGGGTGTTGCGGATAAAGTTCGTCACCGACGCCATGCCCTAAACCTCCTCAGCCCTTGATGTTGCGGGGATCGTTGCCGTGCGAGTCCGACTGCGCGATCCGCCCATCACGGTTGTGGATCTTCAGCTCGGTCTCGGCATTGCGGCTGATTTCGCGGGCGCGCTGAACCGCCTCCTGCTTGGTGTCGAAGTGCCCGCTGGAACGCGACGCTCCGCCACGACGGACATCCCATCCACCTTCCGCGTTCGGCACGACGTGATGCGTGCCCGGTTTCTTGCCTTCAGCCATTCTGGCCTCCTTGTCTGGTTTCTGCATGAATCTAAGTTCGGACTAACGAACCTGCGCGGAAGATAGGGATTGCGCGTATGGCGTGTCAAGAACTAGAGGTATGGCAAAAACGAACCGCCGATGGAGAGGAGTTCACCGTGCCAACACCACTGGGGGAGCGCGTTCGCGAGCTACGGCGAAAGCGCGGCCTCACCCTGGAAGGACTCGCTGAGCGGGTCGGCTCCAGCAAAAGCTACATGTGGGAGATAGAGAACAAGGAAGTCGCGCGACCCTCGGCCGAAAAGCTGGCCCTGATCGCCACCGCACTCGGCACCACCGTCGAGTTCCTGCTGGTTGGCGATGGAGAACAGGAGGAGGAAAATGCTGAAGACGTTGCCTTCTTCCGAAAATACAAGAAACTCGACGCGCCAGTGAAAGAGCGCCTTCGCAAGATGCTGGATATCCTGGACGACGACTGATGACTGACGGAAAGCGCAAATCTCCGCAGAAGGAGGCTAATCGGCTCTCGAACCTCCTTCGTCAGGTTCTCGGAGAGGACCGTTTCCCGGTCGATATCGAAGCTCTTGCTCGCGAGGTGTCGAGGAATAACGAGGACCCGATCGGCAAGATCGTCGGTGGGGAGTTACCAGGCTTCGAGGGGATGCTCCGGCCACATCGAAGGCGTCCGGAATGGCACATTGTTTACAACGACGATCCCCGTTATCGCGGCCGTGTACGGTTCACCATCGCGCATGAATTCGGCCACTATCAGCTGCATCGGCCGCCCCTCTCCGGCCAGGACTATGTGAGCGGCACCCTCGAGCGCGATTGCGACTTCCAGTGTAAGCCGCTGCGACCCAGCGCGTGGCAAGATGCCGAAAGGCAGCGTGAGGAGGAGGCCGACACGTTCGCGTCCTTCCTTCTGATGCCGCTCGATGACTACCGCGCACAGGTGGACGGCGAGGAGATGACCGTCGACCTCCTGAATCACGTCACGGACCGCTACGGCGTTTCGCTCACGGCCGCCTGCCGAAAGTGGATCGACTTCACCGACAAGCGGGCGGCCATGGTCGTCGCGCGCGACGGCTACGCGACATGGGGACGTGCAAGCAGGGCCGCCCTCAAGAGTGGGATCTTCGTTCGATCGGGGATGCAAATCCCTGAAAACGCACTGGCAGCCATCGGCGCCGACGAAAAAGGGTTCGTCTCGAGTCAACCCGTTTCGCGGCCGGCCGGAGTAAGGAACTTCAGCCGGGGACCCGAACCTGTGCGAGAGTTGGCGATGGTATCTGAGTTCCTCGATCTGTCCTTAACCATCCTGCAGTTCGACGACACCGTCGATGTCAGAGAAATTGAGGAGGACGAGCCTTGGGACACTTACGACCAGTTTCAGTTAGGTCGCGGATCATGAGTTCGATATTCATGCAAACTCTCATGTTCACGGAATTCTTGCCGCCTCACAGCTTCCCAGACGTAGGAAATCGACACACTCGATGCTGCAAAGCACCCAACTCATGATACGAAGGACAACGAAATAAGATACAGTTAGAGAAAAGGAGCACCGTGCACAGCTCTATCTCCACCATCTCTGCAATGGAGTTCGCCACAGCACTGGCGTTAAGGCCAAATCTAGTCGCTTGGTTTCTAGGCGCCGGAGCATCGGCATCCTCAGGGATCCCCACTGGCTATGCAATGATTCGGGATTTCAAGGCACAGATATTTTGTCGGGAGAACAACCTATCGAAACGCGAGATCGACACTGGCGACCAAGTATGGATTGATCGGATTGAGGATTTTTTCCGCCGGACTTCGATCCTTCCGCCGGATGGGGATCCTGCTGAGTACGCGGCTGCGTTTGAGGCGGTGTACCCACAGCCCCGGCACCGGAGACAATACATCAGCGACGCCATCACAAAGGGCAAGCCATGTTTCGGACATCGGGTGCTTGGCAGCCTTTTGACCGCGCGAAAGATCGACTGCGTATTCACGACAAACTTCGACCCGCTTGTTGAGGAAGCTGCATACGCGGCCAATTCGTTACTGCCAACCGGACAGCAGGCTCGGCCAACTGTGGCCGCGATCGACTCCGCTGAACGCGCATTGCGATGCCTCAATGAGTCCGACTGGCCTTTGGTTGCAAAGCTCCACGGGGACTACCAATCCGCATCGATCAAGAACACTGGCTCAGAGCTGGAACGACAAGACGAAAGGATGCGGCACGTATTGATTGAAGTCAGCAAGCGCTACGGCTTGGTGTTTGTCGGCTATAGCGGTCGCGACGCATCAATAATGGAGGCCTTGAATTCAGTTCTTCAAGAGAGCGCCCCATTCCCCAACGGCCTCTATTGGGTGACTTCTTCGGCGTCGCGCCTCTTGCCGGCCGTAGCTCAGTTCCTCAAGAGCGCCCAATCCGCTGGAGTGGATGTGGCCGTGGTTGAGTGCAAGACTTTCGATGAACTCGCAGCCGATGTCATCAAACACATTGACCTGCCGCAGGTGCTCCTCGAGCACGTGATGCAGGGACGCCCCGCTCCTCGGGCTGTGCCTGTCAAACTGCCCGACGCGACGCCGCGTTCGTTTCCAGTGCTCAGGTACTCGTCACTCCTCATAGAGTCGATGCCAACTAATGCACGACGAATTACGTTGGCGCGGCCTGTGACCTCTCCAGAGGTAAGAGCCTTGCTGAAAGAGAGGCGTAGCAGGGCAGTTGTAGCTGCGAATGGTCGCGAACTCGCAGTCTTCGGCAAAGACGAGGAGCTATTGGCGGCACTTGCTCCTCTTGGCGCACAGGTGGCGGGGAACATTGAACTAGATGCTGTCAAGGATAGCTGGGCACTTGGGCTTCTCTACGATGCGCTAGTCACAGCCCTGTCGAGGAATCGGCCTCTCATCCCACGTTTCAGGCGTTCAGGCCACTCGCTCGTTGTCGCAGCACCTCGTGTGCACGAGGACCAGGAACGATGCCGTAGGCGCGCTCAGGAGCTGAATAAGCTCCGCTCCGCATATGGTAGTGAACTGACCGGCAAAGTGCCGGACCTCATGCTCCCCTACCAAGAAGGCGTTTCATTGAAGCTAGAAAAAATTGAGGAACGCTGGTGGTGTGGATTTGAGCCATACACTTTTGTGGATATTCCCAGAATAGATCGTCTGCCGGCAGGCGAGACTGAATCGGTAGAATTAACTCATGACATCATTTCGGCACCACCTGATCGTCGTGGCGGCGATCCAGCGGGCGACTGGCGCAGAGAACGCTGGGCCCGTAAGTACAACAGGCAATGGGCCGAGATCATCGATGCGTGGGCACAGATTCTTACGGCGACCAATGACAGAAAGGTGCGAGCTTTCGGACTGAATGCCGGCACTGGGATAGACGCCGTGTTCGCCATCTCGCACGTCACCGGATGGAGCCGCCCAGGCCATCATCACCCGTACTTTGATAGGAGCAAGTGATGGCAAGTTCCGCCATTGCATCGCGACTCCCGCCGTTCACCTTGCTGGACGAGCCGTTGCTTTCCTTTTCTCCCTCAGATCCTGCACAGGTAGATGTGCATCCACTGCGGGGGCTCGTCAATTATGGCCCGTATTCCAAGGGCTCTTTCGGCGAATACATCTCACGGGTGCGGATCGCTACGGTTGGGCCAGAAAGTGCGTTCAAGCGTCGAGGCGAACTGATGGCCTCCCTTCGCGCCGCGCACCAACCCAGTGATCGCTCTGAATACGTACCTCCTTATCCAGGCTTTGAGCAACTGTTCCAGGTTAAGCTCGAGTCTGCCCCGCGCGAAACTCATATCAAATGGCCAGACACTCTGAACGCGCTTCAAGGAGAGGGCGATCCGCAGTCGCGATTGTTCTTGGCCATGGAAGCTGCGTTCCGGCAACTTTCCCTAATGAGAGATCAATTCGATGTCGTACTAGTTCACTTCCCTGATTCATGGGCCCCGGTTACACGGACCAAGTCCTTCGACGCACATGACGCGCTCAAGGCACTCGGTGCCAATTACAACATTCCTAGCCAAGTGCTAAACGACCGCGTCTTCACTTTTAATCACACGGCATCGCTCGCGTGGCGCCTAGCGTTGGCACTATATGTCAAAGCCACGGGCACGCCCTGGAAACTGGCACCATTGAAGGGTGTGCCGGACGACACCGCGTACATCGGCTTAGCATATGCACTGCGCGGTGATCAGCGCGACGCCCACTATGTGACCTGCTGCTCACAGGTCTTCGACATGGATGGCGGTGGAATGCAGTTCGTAGCATTTGAGGCTCGCGATCCGGTTGCAGATGTTGCGGAAGCCCGACGCAATCCGTTCCTCAGTCGAGACGACATGCGTGCGGTACTCGCTAGAAGTCTGGCGCTCTATCAGGCTCGAAACGGCGGAAGCCTGCCAAAACGGTTGGTCATTCACAAAACAACTGGATTCAAGGAAGAAGAAATCGAAGGCGCTTTCGATGCTCTTTCGGGCGTGCCAGAAATCGAGTGTATCGAAGTCGGCGCGGCGTCTTGCTGGCGCGGCGTATGGCTGATTAAGTCTGAGCGAAGAGATCCGCCGAGCAAACCCTCTGCCTTTCCGGTCCCGCGTGGAACAATGGTCATCCGCTCGGGTAACTCGGCCCTCGTATGGGTAGCCGGAAATGCTCCGACGGCTTCCACCAAGAGTGACTACTATCAGGGGGGCAAGAGCATTCCCAAGCCACTGCAGCTCATCCGGCATGCCGGAAGAGGGCCACTCGAACTCTCTGCCCATGAAGCGCTCGCATTGACTAAGATGGACTGGAACAATGATGCCCTTTACGATCCAGTACCTGTTAGTATTCGGTACTCTCAAAGACTGGCACGTACCATTGCTAACGTGCCTGAACTTCCTGGTAGCGTGTACCCGTATCGCCTCTTCATGTAGCGCGATGGCAGATGTGATCCGTTCGGGAAACCCCGACCCTCCACGCCAGATAACCAAGCCCGTGCGCTCGATTGCGCTAAACTTGTCGCCCTCTTGCTTCCACAGTGCTTCCACGAGGGCTGGAAACGCAAACGCCGCCCCGGAGGGCGGCGTTCAAGCGTTTGAAAACGCGAAAGGATTTGGTTGCGGGGGTAGGATTTGAACCTACGACCTTCAGGTTATGAGCCAGATTTGCCACTACATCTAGAGCCTTGATTGTTGACGCATTTTCCGGCTTAGTCTCTCAAGATGCTGTTTTATCGAAGCTATTCGGCGAGACCGCCTGTTACTCGCCGCCAGCGAACGACAAAAACAGCCATATGGTGTGTTGACACAGTGTTGACACGGGGAGGCTGGAATGACCGAGAAACTGACCGAAGCCGCCGCCCGGAAGGCCCTGCCGCCGGTGCGCGGGCAGAGCATGCTGTGGGACGCGGAGGTGAAGGGGTTCGCGCTGCGCATCACGCCCGGCGGGGCCAAGTCCTTCATCCTGGACTATCGTGCCGAGGGGCGGCAGCGCCGCATCACCATCGGCGCATGGCCCGACTGGACGGTGGCCGCCGCGCGCCAGACCGCGAAGGACATGAAGCGAGAGGTCGATCTCGGCCACGACCCGATGGGCGAGCGGCAGGCGCAGCGCGAGGCGCCGACGGTGCAAGATTTGTGGGATCGCTACGCCCGCGAGCACCTGCCCAAGAAGGCCGAGCGCAGTCAGGCCGACGAGCGCATGATGTGGGAAAAGATCATCCTGCCGCGCTTCGGCAAGATGAAGGTCGCGCAGATCAGCCATGACGATGTGGACGCGCTCCACCGTGACATCACCGAGATCCGTGGCACGCCGGTCCGCGCCAACCGGACTGTCGAGGTGCTGCGCAAGGCGTTCAACCTGTCGATCCGCTGGAAATGGCGCGATGACAATCCGGCCTCGGGCGTGCGCCGCAATCAGGAGGAGAAACGGAACCGCTATCTGAACCGCACCGAGATCGCAGCACTTGCGCAGGCGCTGAACGAACATTCCGAGCCCATGTCCGCGAACGCGATCAAGCTGCTGATGCTGACCGGCGCGCGACGCGGCGAGGTGCTGGGAGCGACATGGGAGATGTTCGACCTCGAGAACGGCGTCTGGACCAAGCCCTCTGCGCACACCAAGCAGCGCAAGCTGCACCGCGTGCCGCTCTCGGGCCCGGCCGTGCAGCTGCTGGGCGAGATGAAGGCCGCCGCCAAGGCGAAGGCAGAGGCCAAGGGCACGCCGCCCAGCCCCTACGTCTTCCCCGGCCCGACAGGAAAGCCCCTCACCGAGATCAAGCGCACATGGGTCTCGGTCTGCCGCAGGGCTGGGCTCGGCGCGGAAGTGCCGTTGCTGGACGCAAAGGGCAAGCCGGTCCTCGACCGCAAGGGCAAGCCCAAAACCCAGTTCAAGCCGAATGTCCGGATCCACGACATCCGCCATTCCTTTGCCAGCATCCTCGTATCGGCGGGCGCTTCGCTGCCCTTGATCGGCCAGATGCTCGGCCATACACAGGTCCAGACCACCCAGCGATACGCCCATCTGTTCGACGACCCGCTGCGCAAAGCTGCCGAGACGGTGGGGGCCTTCGTGCTGCAGCGCTCGCCAGAGAAGTTCAGCGCAAACGAGGCAGAGCAGAAATGACCGATCAGAAGCCTTACGGACCACCGCCCGACGCCATCCCGCTGTCCGACGCTATGAAGGAATACCTGCCCGCCGAGATGTGGGAGGAGCACGCGCGCGCGACCGAGGCCCGCAAGAACGCGCCGAAGCGGCCAAGCTACCTCAGCATGTCCGTGCGGGAATGGGAGGCCGCGAACGCCTCCTACGAAGCCGCCAACCGGACGCGCTCGGCGCGGGCCGATCTGCACCGCGTCTGGAACGGCATGCTCGCCGCGATGAAGGCGAAGCTGGAGGCGGGCGAACTGACAGCCTTCGGGCAGGAGAACCCACCTTTCGGCCCATGGCATGCGATCCCGGCGCCCGCGTGGCGCCAGCTGCGCATCACCAATGTCCGCAAGGGCGAGGCCACCGTCGGCGCGAACATCGTGCACGATATTCACATCCTGCCGCCAGATGCCGACGACCACATGCCGACCGGGACGCCGGGACGTCCGAAGAAGGGAATCGACATCATCCGGATCGAGTTTCAGCGCCGCGTCGATGCGGGCGAACTCGCGGACAGTCTCGCCGCCGAAGCCCGCACGCTTCAGGCATGGTATCGCGAGACCTGGCCGCGGCGGGACTGTCCCACGACCAAGACCATCGAGAACAACCTTCGCGAGGCTTGGCGCGCAGTCCGGCTAAGGACTGCGTAATCCCCTGAAATTATCGCTCCAGGGGCATTTTCGGAGCGGTTTTTCGGGGGGCTGAACGTCGGCATCTTTCGGGCATTGGCGGCGCGTTGCGTCGCCTGGCACGAAGGAGACACCGATGACCCAACCCATTGCATCCAGAGGCGCAGAAAGGGCCACCACTGTCGCCCCGCCCACCGATTTCCTCGACGGTTTCATCTCGGAAGAAGAATACGCCGCCCGCCGCGGGGTCAGCTTGCGCACCTGTCAGCGCGACCGCCAACTGCGTCAGTCCCCACCCTTCGTTGTGATCGGTCGGCGCGTCTATTACCGCATCGAGGCGGTCCGAGACTGGCTTCTGGCCCGCGAACAGCAAGCCTCCCGGAAACCGAGCGCCCCGCGTGCCGGGAGGGGCCGATGACCGCGCCCGCCACGCTCGCGCCCGACCTGATGATCGGTGCCGCCGAGATCGCCCACTTCCTTTTCGACTCCGACGAGTTCCGGTTCCAGCGCCGCGTCTACTACCTCTGCACACGCTCGAAGCGCCCACTGCCGCATTTCCGGCTGGGCAACCGCATCGCCACACGTCGCTCCACGCTGATGGACTGGATCGCCCTGCAGGAGGGCTTCGCCAATGCCTGATATTCCCATCCAGTTCACCGGCTCGATTCTCGACCGAATGGAGGAAAAGGTGGCCGCAGAGGCCCCGCACCTGCTGCCCATCGTCCACGCGATCCGCGATCACGGTGTCGGCTTCCTGGTGATCCCCCAGCGCGCGACCGGCCTCAAACGCGGCCTCAAGCTGCTGAAACGGCCCTTTATCGTCATGGTGGGCGATGACACCGACTGCGCGCTCGGCCCCGATCAGTATGACAGCAGCGCGCTCGACCGATTGATCGGCATGGCGGATGGCGTCGCCATCATCTCCTGCACCCCTCCGCCCGAGGCCTATTCGAGCATCGCCTTGATGGCCATGGCGCAGCGCAACGGTCTCATCATCGAGACCCGCCCCGAGCAGGAGATCGCCTGGACCAACCGCGTGCAGGCGGTCTGTCCCGAAATGCCGATCCTGCTCTGCACCGTGAAGGGGCAGCTGCAATGACAGTGCAAGATGACCCTCTCGACTTCAACGACACGCCACCCAACTCGCGCGCCCAAACCGCCACCCGCATGTCCGTCGCCCAGCTGGCCAACATGCTGCAAGACCGCATCGCGGACCTGGCCCGCGATCTGCTGGGCGAGCCGAATCGGGAGCTTTCCAGCGCGCAGCAGCTGCGCTTCGGCACCAAGGGCAGCGTCGCCGTGGAAATCGACGGCGCGAACAAGGGCCGCTGGTACGACCATGAACATGGCGCCGGGGGCGCAGCGCTGGAACTGATCGGCTATCGCCTGCGCCTCGACGACAAGGCGGCGTGGGACTGGGCACGGAGCTGGCTTGGCGAACCTGACACCGGTCCGCTCCGGACGGCGACGCCGCATGCGTCGCCCGCATGTTCTGCCTCGGGCTCGGCCAGAGCGAAAGAACCTACACCCGAGGAACGCGCTGAAAAGGTGGCCGAGATCGTGCGTCGCAGCGAAAGCCTCGTCTCGACGCCGGTGCTCGCCTACCTGCGCCATCGCGGGATCACCGCCACGCCACCAGACTGCATCCGCTATCGCCGGTATGCCTATGGCAAGTTCAGCGCCATGGTCGCGCTCGCCACAGACGAGTCGGGTGAGGTGCTGGCGATCCAGCAGGTCTACCTGACGGCCGAAGGGCGGAAAGCCCCGGTCAAGGTGGTCAAGCGCACCAACAAGGCCGTCGATGACTGGACCAAGCGCGCCGCCATGCGCCTCCCCGGTCGCGAACCGCTGGTGCTCTGCGAGGGTGTCGAGACCGCGCTGTCGGTCTGGCAGGCCACCGGACAGGAGACTTGGGCCTGCCTCGGCATTTCGAACATCGGCCGCGCGCCCGTGCCCGAAAACGCCACAGTGATCATCGCCCGCGATGGCGACCTGCCCGGCAGCAAGGCCGAGGGCCAAATGGCCCGCGCCGCGAGCCAGCTCGCACGCCGCGGCATGACGGTGATGCTCGCCACCCCGCCCGAGGAACAGGACTTCAACGATGTCCTCGTCCGCGAGGGCGAGGCGGCCGTGCGCGACCGCATCGCGGCGGCCGAACGCTTCCGTGCCGAGAAGGCCGACACCGAACGGAAGCGCCTCTTCATCGGCTCGGACGTGGAGATCGCGAAGCGGGTTCGAGAGGATCTGACCAAACGCCACGGCCGCATCGTCCATGCCGATGGGGAGTTCTGGCGCTATGGCGGCACCCATTGGGAAGCGATCCCCGACCACGAGCTGCGCCTGCCGGTCCATGCCTATGACGGCGCCGGGTTCGAGACCCCGGCGGGCGAGCCCTCGAACGTGAAGCTGACAAAGACCCGCGTCAATTCCGTCCTCAACGAATGCGCCGCGCTCTGCGCCGAGCCGGGATACTTCGACGCGCCGCCACCTGGGATCAACTGCGCCTCGGGCTTCATCCGCTTCGATGCGGAGGGGGTGCCGCACCTCGAGGCGCACCACCGCCAGCATCGCTGCCGCCACACGCTGCCCGGCCATTGGCAGCCCGGCACCTCGGGCACGCCGCCCGTAGGCTCGCTGCTGGCCCGGCTGCTCGGCGGCAGCTTCAAGGGCGATCCCGAGGCCGGGCCAAAATGCGCGCTCCTGGCAGAAGTCTGCGGCGCGGCGGCGCTGGGCTACGCTACCCGGCTGATGCAGCCCCGCGCAGTGGTGCTGCACGGCAAGACCGCCGAGAACGGCAAGAGCCAGGTGCTCGAACTGGCCCGCGGCCTCCTGCCCGCCAGCGCCATCTGCTCGGTCCCCGCCTCAAAGATGGGCGACGAGCGGCATGTCATCGGTCTCGTTGGCAAGCTGCTGAACGCCTCCGACGAGCTCTCACCCGAAGCCATCGCGTCCGACACCTTCAAGGCGGTCGTCACCGGCGATCCCATCGAGGGGCGCGACGTCTACAAGAGCCGGGTCGAGTTCCGCTCGGTCGCGCAGAACCTCTTCGCCGCGAACCAGCTGCCGAGCTTCAAGGGCGGCGTGGACCGGGGCGTGCAGCGGCGCCTGCTCCTGATCCCCTTCACCCGCTCGATCCCGCTGGACGAGCGCATCGAGGATATCGGCAAGCGTATCGCCGCCGAGGAACCGGACCTGCTGCTGGCATGGGCCGTGGAGGGCGCGGCGCGGCTGATCCGCCAGCGCAACTTCGCGATCCCGCAGGGCTGCCACGACGCCCTCCTCGAATGGGTGCTGAGCGAGGATCCCATCGCCGCCTGGATCGACGCCTGCGTGTCGGTCGTACCGATCGTGAACGGCGGGCCGATGCTGGCCACGCGCGACGCCCACCTGCGCTTCCAAAACTGGGCGCTGGCCGAGGGCTACAAGCCCGAGAAGCTGCCCGCCATCAACGGCTTCGTCCAGCGCGTGCAGGCCCGCGTGGCCGGGATCCAGCACAAGCGCACGAAGGCGGGGCGGTTCTTCATCGGTCTCGCGGTGACGCACTGGTGACGCACCAAACCGGCTTTTTGGCCCCTAACCCATTGAGAGTGTTGAGATGACGCACTTCGGCTCAGATATTTCGATAGGGGGAGAAATTATCTCCCCAACCATCATCCCGTTCCCCTATATGAAAAGGTTGCCGGGGCAAGTGCGTCATCTCAACACTTTCAACGGCTTACACCCGAAATCGCGTCATCCTTGCGTCACCGGTGCGTCACCCGAGGCGCCGAGCGCGCCCGCCCGAGGCGGGGTCAAGCCGGAAGGATCGGGAAAGCGGCGGTTCCTCCTGCGCCGATCCGTATGTGGGGACGCGCAGCGCATAAGCCCACCAACGTCAGGGGGACGATATGCCTAAACTAAACAGTTTGGAGTCCAAATCCGACTTCGCCGCTCGCGTCGGGCTGACCAAGGGGCGCATCTCGCAGCTGGTAGCCGAGGGGCTGCCGGTGCGCAGCGATGGCCGGATCGACGTGGCGGTGGGGCTCGCCTGGATCGAGAACAATCTCGACCCGGCCCGGCGCAACAAGGGCGGTGCTGCCAGCCAAGCCCGCAATCCGACCACGCTGGCCGAGGCGAAGCGGCTGCATGAGATTGTCAAGGTCCAGCGCGCCAAGCTGGCCTATGAGCGCGAGCGAGGGGAGTTGGTCGAGACCGCCGCCGCCACGCGCACGGTGTTCGCGCGTGCCCGCGCCGAACGCGACGCGCATATGGCGTGGGTGCAGCGCACCGCCCCTCTGCTGGCCGCCGAGCTCGGGGCCGATCCTCGCGCCACCTTTGCCGCGCTCGACCGGATGATGCGTGAGCATCTCGAACATCTAGCCGACCTACCTCTGGGGAGTATTGGCGATGGTACCTGACATCGATCTCGCATGGCGGCGCGGCATCCGCCCCGAGCCGCCGATCCCGGTCTCGGATTGGGCCGACCGGCACCGCATACTGCCACCGACCTCCGCCGAGCCGGGCCGCTGGCGCACGGACCGCACGCCCTATCTGCGCGCGGTGATGGATGCGCTGTCCACCTCCAGCCCCTATGAACGCGTCGTGCTGATGAAAGGCGCGCAGACGGGCGGTTCGGAGGCGGGGCTGAACTGGCTGGGCTACATCATCCAGAACGCGCCCGGCATCGCCATGCTGGTGATGCCCTCCCTCGACATGGTGCGGCGGAACACCACCGTGCGGATCGACCCGCTCATCGAGGCGACACCCGCCCTGCGCGAACTGGTCGCCGCGCCCCGCTCCCGCGACGCCGGAAACAGCCTGTTCCGCAAGTCCTTCCCCGGCGGCCAGTTGGTGATGACCGGCGCCAATTCCGCCGTCGGCCTGCGGTCCACGCCCGTGCGCTATTTGTTCCTGGACGAGGTGGACGGCTATCCCGGCGACGCAGATGGCGAGGGCGATCCCGTCGATCTGGCAATCCAGCGCACCGCCACCTTCCGCGGGCGGCGCAAGATCTACATGGTCTCCACGCCGACCCTCAAAGGCCATTCCCGCATCGAGGCCGCCTTCGAGCACAGCGACCGGCGCTTCTACCACGTCCCCTGCCTGCATTGCGGCGACATGGCCCCGATCACCTGGGCGCGCATCCGCTGGCCCGAGGGGCGGCGCGATCAGGCGCATCTTGTCTGCGAGGCCTGCGGTGGTATCCATCACGAGCACGAGAAACCGCGCCTGCTGGCCGCAGGGGAATGGCGCGCGACGGCCCAAGGCGATGGCCGCACCGCAGGCTTCCACCTCTCCGCGCTCTATTCCCCATGGGAGACATGGGCCGAGATCGCCGCCGAGCATGGCCGGGTGCGCAAGGACCCCGCGCGCCTGCAGGTCTGGGTCAACACCAAGCTGGGCGAGTCGTGGGAGGACCAGGCGGGCGACACCGTTCCGGCTGATCCGCTGATGGCGCGACGCGAGGATTGGGGCGAGGCGCTGCCCGCCTCCGTCGCCGTGCTGACCGCAGGCGTCGACGTGCAGGGCGACCGGATCGAGGTGCAGATCCTCGGCTGGGGCCGCGACGAGGAGGCTTGGGTCATCGACTACCGCGTGCTATGGGGTGACCCGTCCGGGCCGCGCCTCTGGTCCGATCTCGACATGGTCCTGCAGGCAACCTTCCCGCATCCCGCCGGGCTCGACCTGCCGGTGCGCGCGGCGGCCATCGACACTGGTGGCCACCACACCAAGATGGCCTACGAGTTCTGCCGCACCCGCCTCGCCCGCCGCATCTGGGCGATCAAGGGCCGAGGCGGACCCGGCATCCCAGTCTGGCCGCGCCGCCCGACGCGCACGAACAAGGGCAAGATCCCGCTGTTCATCGTGGGCGTCGATGCGGTGAAGGACGCGGTCTATGCCCGCCTGCGCCTGACCGAGCCCGGCCCCGGCGCAATCCACTTTCCCCGCCGCCTCGACACCGACTATTTCCGCCAGCTCACCGCCGAGCGCGTCGTCACCCGCTTCGAGCGCGGACGCCCGATCCGCTCTTGGCAGCCCAAGCGCGAAGGCGAACGCAACGAGGCCCTCGACACCTTCGTCTACGCCCACGCCGCTCTGCACGGCCTCATCAGCATGGGGCTCCGGCTGAACGAGGAGGTGGAGGGGGTGGCAGGGCAGGCAGCGGCGCGGTCAGGCGTCGTAACTGGGCTTGTGATCCGGTCGGCGTGGATGCGTTGATCCTACCGACAAATCGTCCGTTACTGCGGAGCTCGCCTATCTTCTGAAATCTGCGAAAATGAGGTTTCGCGATCAGTTTCGTGGATTATCAGAGCCTTCGCCAGGATTTCTGCGCCAGTGCTTACCTTTCATCGAGTTCCGCAGTGACGCCGCCCTTCGCCCGAACAAGCGCGACAAGTTCGGCCATGATGCGAGGCATCTCTTCGATTACTTCGTATCCGAAAAGAATCTCGTCCACGTAGCCCATGTGCAACATGTCCACCATGCGACAGAGGTAAGAGCGTCCGCAATCCCACCAAGTATAATGAGCGTCAACGATGAGGTAATGCCGGACATCAATGCCCTCGTGCTCCCGAAGCTCCTCAAGCTCCATCCCGTCAAGCAACGTTTCATAGACACCGTCGGCGACGCGGCTGCCGAACGTTGTCGTGTAATAGTACTCCTTGATCTCCCAAACGGCGACTGGGTTTACGGCAGAGGGAAATGCTCCATCGACACGCCGCGCCAGCGTCCGTACAGGTACGCCATCTCGGGTGACAGTCGTCAGTTCGTGAGGGTCGTAATCGCAAGGGAGTCCCTCGGCGTGAGCCTCAACCATCATGTTGACCAAGCCCGTAAGGAACGCCTCGGCCTTCATCTCTCCCTTCTGCTTGTTCATCGGAATCGGGCAGGTGGGGTTCAGGCGTGCCTTGAGGGCATCGAATTCCGCCTTGGCCCTTGCCGCATCCATCAGACGCGGCTCCACGTATTCGTTCAGCACCTCAGCCCTGTAGCTAAAATACTCTTGCAAACCCCTCGCCAGCGGGGTCGGCGTGCCGTCACGCTCTCGCAGCACGGCATCGCTTAGGCCAAGTTCCCGAAATGCCTTCCGCATCGCGGGAAGGTCTGGAACTTTGATCCGACCAGTCCCCCGCTGCGTGTAGCCAACCGCTTGGCTGATGGTCCTAACACTTGCCCAGAATGTCTTGGGCTTCTGAAGAAAACGATGGTCCGGCCGCACTGTGCCCCCGCGTGATGAGCTTGTTCGACGACCAGCCACGCGAATCCAAACTATGAACTTGGTTTCGGGCGCGCTGGGTGGTATTTGGTAAGAATGGTATGACGCGAGGATAAAGAACACAATATGCAGTATGCCTTATTTGCCGAGGAGAGCGGGGATGTCGAGATCCGGTCAGATGGCTGGGTGCGGCGGAAAAAGGTCGCTCCGTTTAAGACACAGCTGCTCAAATGGATCGGCAACAAGCAGAAGTTCGCCCACGAGATCATTGGAACATTCCCTGAGGACTACGGCACCTACCATGAGCCTTTCATCGGGGCTGGTGGGGTCATGGCTGCGCTCTCGCCCAAAAGAGCCATCGGCTCAGATGTCTTCGGACCGCTCGTCGAGATATGGCAGACGCTTTCTTCCGACCCGGAACGCCTGAAGTCTTGGTACGCAACTCGATGGGCGATTTACAAGGACGGCGACCGCGTCGAGCAGTATGAGAAGATCAAGGCTTCATACAACGCAGAGCCCAACGGAGCTGACCTGCTCTTTCTCTGCCGTTCCTGCTATGGTGGTGTTGTCCGGTTTCGGAAACGCGACGGCTACATGTCCACGCCCTGCGGCGCGCACGAACCAATTCATCCCGCGTCTTTCTCCCAACGCGTCGATATCTGGCACAAGCGGATGAAAGGTGCCCAGTTCGAGCGAATGGATTACGCAGAGGCGATGTCGCGGGCTCAACCCGGAGATTTGGTCTACTGCGATCCCCCCTACTCCTATTCGCAGGCGATACTTTACGGCGCGCAAGACTTCAAGCTTGAGGAGCTATTCACGGCGGTTGCGGACTGCAAAGAACGTGGCGTGCATGTCGCTCTCAGTATTGATGGGACCAAAAAATCAGGGGAATTGTACTGTGACATTAAGATCCCTGAGGGCCTTTTCGAGAACGAACTGCTTGTGAACATTGGACGCTCAATGCTTCGGCGCTTTCAGATGGGTGGAAAAACGCTTGAAGCAGAAGAGGTGCGCGACCGCTTACTTCTGACCTACTGAAGTTCGGCCTGCAGCAGTTGCCTCGGCTTGTAGGCAAGAGGGCCTATCGGGAACCGCTGCATCAGCGCTGAGGAGCCGCTGCCCTTCGCGATTCCCAAACATTCCCAATAGCTTGACGGCCCGCTTTGTGCGATTCTGCCGCCCATGCGGACCTTCCTCCATCGCCTTCTCGGCTTCGCGCGCGCTCGCGGTTTCGACGCTGCGGGTGGCGGGCGGCGTTGGGAGGGGGCGCGGACGGTCGACGGGCTGAACGCGGCGATCCTGGCGGGCGCGACCACGGCGGCGCGGCGGGCCGGGTGGTATGCGCGCAACAATCCGTGGGTCGCGGCGGCGGTGGACAGCCTGGTCGGCAATGTCGTCGGTGCCGGGATCAAACCGCAATCCACCCATCCCGAGCGCGCGGTGCGCGAACGGCTGCAGTTGCTGTGGCTGCGCTGGACCGATCATGCAGATCCTGGTGGGCTGGCCGACTTCTACGGGCTGCAGGCCATGGCCGTGCGCGCGATGATCGAGAGCGGGGAGAGCTTTGGCAGGCTCCGCGTCGCCATTGAGACCAGCGACCTTCCTCTTCACATCGAGCTTCTTGATCGCGAGCAGGTTCCCATGGACCTGCACCGCGAGATCGGCGGCGGGGCGCGGATCCGCGCGGGCATCGAGTTTGATGCCGCCGGTCGCCGGGTCGCCTATCGGGTCTTGTCCTCCCGCCCGGGCGATCCGCTGGGGTCTTCCCGCATTGACCCGCTCCGCGTTCCCGCCGCCGATTGCCTGCACTTATTCAAGCCGCTCGCGGCGGGGCAGCTGCGCGGGATCACCTGGCTCGCGCCGGTGCTGTTGCGGCTGCATGAGCTCGACCAGTTCGAGGACGCCGCGCTGGTGAAGGCCAAGGTCGCAGCGCTCTTCACCGGTTTCATCACCGATCCCGATGGGACGGCAGGCGGGCTCTCGGGCACGAACACCGGCGGCGCGCTGACCGTGGGCATGGAGCCCGGCAGCCTGATCCCGCTGCCGCCCGGCACCGACATCCGCTTCTCAAACCCGACCGAACACGATGCCTATGCGCCCTTCGTCAAGAAC